>Ga0209709_10001058_pt1 | contig 25808 bp, 22 predicted proteins | sample ArcticOcean_MG_C_2_FD_187435 | JGI IMG/M metagenome (GOLD analysis project Ga0209709, IMG submission 187435) | Marine microbial communities from western Arctic Ocean - ArcticOcean_MG_CB4_136 (SPAdes) (version 2) | ecosystem: Environmental > Aquatic > Marine > Oceanic | place: Arctic Ocean...
GTTAAATGGAGTATTGGCTGGGAGTCATTATTCAGCTGCAAAACATGGGGTCATTGGAATTACAAAATCTGCAGCACTAGAATACGGTAAATATAACATCAGAGTTAATTCTGTGTGCCCTGGCTTTGTTCAAACTGCCATTATAGATGATGTACCAGAAAAAGTCCTAAATTATACCAAAAATACAAGAATTCCTATGAAAAGAATTGGCACTACTGAGGAAGTAGCTGAGAGCATTTTATGGCTATTAAGTGACCGATCAAGTTATATAAATGGAGAGAGCTTAGCAGTTGATGGAGGCTTTCAAGCAGGGTAAATAATTGTAATTTGAATAAATAAATTTAGTCCATTACACTTACTAAACTTGTTCTTTACATATCAAATTGCGTTAAGTTTTATTCATTTAACTTATCTTCTTACATTTGCATAACATTTAAATATGTAATTGAATTAGAACAAATAATAAAGTGAATTTACACTTAAATATTAATTTATATATCAAAAAAAATAAATGAAGAAATACCTTACTGAAGAGCACGATTTATTTAGAGAGAGCTTAAGTGAATTTTTAGAAAGAGAAGTACGACCAAATATAGAAAAATGGGAGAAAGATGGAAGAATTCCAAAGTCAATTTGGAAAAAAATGGGAGATATGGGTTTTCTTGGATTATCTTACCCTGAAAAATATGGTGGTAGTGGTCTTGATTTCTTTTTTGAAATTGTTTTTAATGAAGAGCTTGGTAAATTAAATAGTGGAGGATTTGTTGTAAGCCAACAGGTTGTTCAGTACATGTCATCTCCGTATATACTAAAATACGGAAGCGATCACTTAAAAGATAAATACTTGCCTGGCATAATTTCTGGAGATCTTGTAGGTTGTATTGGTATTACTGAGCCAGATGCAGGTTCTGATACTCAAAATATACAGACAAAAGCAATAAAAAAAGATGGATATTATATTATAAATGGATCTAAGACTTTTATCACTAATGCAGTTTACGGAGATTTTGTAGTTCTAGTTGTTAAAACAGACCCAAAAGCTGGATCCAAAGGAATTAGTCTAATATGTGTAGACTTAGATCAAGCTGGAATAACTAAAAATAAAATTAATAAATTAGGGTGGCACTCTTCGGATACGGCTGAACTAAGTTTTGACAATGTTAAAGTTCCTTTAGATAATTTAATTGGTGAAGAAGGTAAAGGCTTTTATTATTTAATGAATGGGCTTCAATTAGAAAGATTGATATTTCTTCCAAGTAGTATAGCCACAATGGAGTTTGCTTTATCAGTGTCATTAAATTACATGTCACAAAGAAAAGCATTTGGAAGAACTATTGATAGATTTCAAGTTTTAAGACATAGAATTGCTCAATTATCATCTGAAGTCGAAGCATTAAAAGTTTTTAGTTACTATTGCTATGATTTATTTGACAAGGATGTTTATGATGTTAAACTTTGTTCAATGGGTAAACTTATTTGCACAGAACTTCATGAAAAGGTATCTACTCAATGTTTGCAGTTTTTTGGAGGAAATGGATATACTGAAGATTATCCAATGGCCAGAATGTATAGAGATAGTAGATTAGGAACCATTGGTGCAGGTACTTCTGAAATAATGAGAGATATTATTTCAAAAATGGTAATTGATGATGTTAAATATGAAAAAGCAAAATCAAATGTTAGTTCAAATAATAATTCAACTGACTCTATAAACACTTTTTCAAATGTAGAATCTTTATCATCTTTAAAAAACTCAGATAACTATAATTTATCATTAGCGATAGAAACTTTAGAAATTGCTGAAAATACATTAGAAATTACAATAAAGTTTATTAATACAATTAACAATGATGGTGAAAAGCAAAGTGATTCTCAAGTAATCAGGCATCAAATAGCTCAACTTGCATCAGAAATTGAATGTTATAAACAATTTATTCAGACTACCTGTAATGACCTAGCAAACAATAAGGATCTTGAAAAAGAAATAACAATGGCAAAGCTAATTTCTGTACAATTAATGGATAAAGTAGTCTCTCAATGTTACAAAATGTTTGGTAATTACGAAAGTTTAGATAATCATCCACTTGAAAAAATATTTCAAAAATCAAAAATGATTCAAATCTCAAATAGCTGTATAGGTTTACATGATAATATTTCAAAATTAGTAATTGATAAAAAGTAAATTATGGGAAAATTAGATGGGCAAGTAGTAATCGTTACGGGCGGAGCAAGAGGAATTGGAGAAGGAATTTGCAAAGTTTTTTGTAATGAAGGAGCTACAGTAGCTATCTGGGATGTAATTGACGAAGGGATAAAAACTGCAAAATCAATAAAAAAAACTGGCGGAAAAATATTTTTTCAAAAAGTAGATGTTACAAATCAAGAATCCGTAAACGGAGCTGTTGAGAAAATAATTACAGACTATAAAAGAATAGATGTTTTAATTAATAATGCAGGAATAATTAGAGATAAGTCATTTTTGAAAATGACAAGAGATCACTGGGATCAAGTTGTTAATGTTAATATTAATTCATTGTATGTAACATGCCAGGCGGTGTTACCACATATGAAAGAAGCTGGCTATGGAAGAATTATATCTGCATCATCAATTAATGCATTCCAAGGGGCTTTTGGGCAAGCAAATTATGCAGCATCAAAAGCTGCTATTACTGGATTTACAAGAGCTTTATGTAAAGAAACCGGAAGGTATAATATTACCGTAAATGCAGTCGCTCCAGGATTTATTAAGTCTGAGATGTCAGATTCTATGCCAGCCGAAATTGTTAAAGCTGGTATTGCAATGATACCAGTTGGTAGAATTGGTACTGCTGAAGACATGGGTCATACGTATTTGTTTTTAGCATCAAAAGAAGCTAGTTTTATTAGTGGAATCACACTTCATGCAAATGGAGGAGCAATGCCAATGTAAAAAATAATAATTATGAAAAATAAATTTAATTTAGAAAATAAAGTAGCAATAATAACTGGGGCCAGCAAAGGAATTGGAGAGTCTATAGCAATAAGTCTTGCTGAACTAGGAGCAACTGTAATTGTAAGTTCTCGAAATCAAGATGCTGTAGAAAAAACTGCTGAAAAAATTCGCTCTATGGGTTTTAAATCTGAGGGAATAGCTTGTCATGTTGGCAAAGAAGATCAATTAGTAAAACTAGTTGATATTGTTTTAGATAAATACAAAAGAATTGATATTTTGATAAATAATGCTGCTACAAACCCATATTATGGACCTTTAGATAAAGCAGATGGAGGAATATTTGATAAAATGATGGATATTAATGTTAAAGCTCCTTTTAATCTAGCAAACCTCTGTTTCCCTGCAATGAAAAAAAATGGTGGTGGTAGTATTATAAATATATCCTCAGTTGAAGGATTACGTCCGAGTGAATATTTAGGGATTTATTGTATTAGTAAATCTGCACTAATAATGTTGACCAAATCACAGGCTAAAGAATGGGGTAAATATGGAATAAGATCAAATGCAATATGTCCAGGCTTAATCAAAACTAAATTTAGTGAAGGGCTTTGGAATAATGAAAAAATGTTACACCAAGTCACTAAGGAGCTGCCTCTTGGTAGAATGGCTGATCCAGATGAAATGGCATCATTAGCTTGTTATCTTGCTTCAGATGCTTCAAGCTATACTACTGGGTCAGTGCATGTGTCTGATGGTGGACATATGATAGCAGGTATATAAAAATAAAAAATAATGTCAGAAGAAAATTTTACTAATATTCCTTACTCAACTGAAATTTCTGAAATTTCAGAATTGAAGAATTTTGTGGGCAAAGAGCTAGGTTTGTCAGAATGGACAGAAATTACACAAGACCAAATAAATACATTTGCAAAAGTGACTGGAGATAATCAATGGATACATACCGATGCTGAATTATGTGAAAAAAATTCTCCATTTAAAAAACCAGTCGCACATGGCTTCTTAATACTATCTCTAGCTTCTAAATTTTGTTATGAAACATTTAAATTAAAAAATGTTAGTATGGGAGTTAATTATGGATTAGATAAAGTTAGATTTATGAATCCGACTATTGTAGGCTCACTTTTAAGAGGTAGAGTACAGCTAATTTCTTCTGAAGAGATCCAAAATGGAATTAAATATAAAATGAAATTAACTTTTGAATTAAAAGACAAAGAAAAACCTGCTTGTGTTGCTGAATTTATAGCAATAGCATATAATTAAAAAAAATAATTATGAATACTGTATTATACGAAGTAAAAAATAGTGTAGCTGTAATAACTTTAAATAGGCCAGAAAAATATAACGCTGTAAATGATAGTTTAACAGAGTCACTGACTCTTTATTTGTCTAAGGCCAAAGAAGGTCAAGAAGTAAGAGCTATTGTAATTACAGGTTCCGGAAAAGGTTTTTGTGCTGGAGCTGACATGAGTTATTTTGGTATTAATGAAACTCCTGAAAAAAGAAGAGATTATATAATTAATACTTATCAGCCATTGATAAATATGTTAAAAAAGCTAAACAAGCCTATTATAGGAGCTATAAATGGAAGTGCAGCAGGGGTTGGAGCATCCTTAGCGCTAGCTTGTGATTTTAGAGTTATGGGACCAAAAAGTTCTATTTATTTTGCGTTTATTAATATTGGTTTAGGGCCAGATGGTGGTGGAAGTTGGTTATTATCTAGACTAGTTGGTTATAGTAAAGCATTAGAAATTGCAATAAGTGGTGAAAAAGTTTTTGGGGAAGAATGCCATAACCTAGGATTGACAAATAAATTAGTTAAAGACGAAGAAGTACTAACTAGAGCTATAGAATGGGCGGAAAAATTGTCTAAAAAACCAACTCTAACAATAGGAATAACAAAAGAGGATATGATTTTTTCAGAAAGCAACTCTCTACATGATACAATTGCTTTTGAAGCAGAACAACAAGTTATAGCTTTTAAAACTGAAGATCATAAAGAAGGCGTTAGTGCATTTATAGGGAAAAGAACACCAAATTTTAAAGGAAAATAAAGAATGAATTTTGAGCAAATTAAAATAAAGGTTAGAGATTTTGTTGAGCAAGAGTTATACACTCTTGAACCATGGATATTAAACTCTGAATGGGATGAAAAATTACCTAAACTAAATGAACTTCGAGAGAAAGTTAAAAGCATTGGCTTATGGTTACCACAAATCCCAAAAAAATATGGTGGCTTAGGTTTAACAAATGCTGAGCATGGTGATATTTGTGAAATTTTAGGTTCTAGTCCTTATGGGCTGTATGTTTTCAATTGCCAAGCACCAGATGCAGGGAATATGGAAATACTTATAGAATTTGGAACCAAAGAACAACAAAATAAATATTTAAAACCTCTTTTAAATGGAGATATTAGGAGTTGTTTTGCTATGACAGAACCTGATCATGCGGGATCTAACCCAGTGAGAATGGGAACTATTGCAAAAAAAGAAAAAGGGAATTATATTATAAATGGCCATAAATGGTTTACATCTAGTTTTGACGGAGCAGAATTTGCAATAGTGATGTTGATCTCTGATACTGAAAATGAGAACATTCACAAAAGAGCAAGTCAAGTAATTGTACCAATAAATACAGACGGAGTAGAATTTGTTAGAAATATTCAAATTATGGGACATGCAGGAGCAGGATGGGAAAGTCATGCTGAAATAAAATTTAATAATGTTGTAGTACCTCAAAGTAATGTACTTGGTGCAGATGGAGAAGGGTTCTCAATTGCTCAAAAAAGATTAGGTCCAGGACGTATTCATCATTGTATGAGATGGATGGGGATATGTGAAAGATCTTTTGATTTAATGTGTAAAAGAGCAGTATCTAGAGAACTAGCAGATGGTCATACTTTAGCAGATAAACAGACTATTCAAAATTGGATTGCAGAATCACGAGCAGAAATAAATGCAGCTAGATTATTGATAAAAGATGCAGCTCTTAAAATTGATACTCAAGGCGCATATAAAACCAGAAATGAGATATCAATTATAAAATTTTACGCAGCTAATGTTATGCAAAATGTTGTTGACAGAGCAATACAAGTACATGGAGCATTAGGAATTACTGACGATACAATTCTAGCGGCTTACTACAGGCATGAACGTGCCTCAAGAATTTATGATGGTGCCGATGAAGTTCATAAAAGTAGACTTGCCAGACAAATTTTAAAAACTTATAAAGGCGTGTAATGTGCAAGAATAATTAGTTATACATGAATAATATTAAGACTGATAAACCGATAGAAATTAGAGAAGGAGAAGAATTAGATATTCTCAAGATCCAAAAATATTTATCAAGTAACTTATCAGAATGCACTAATATTGAAATTTCACAATTTCCAAATGGATTTTCAAATTTGACCTATTTAATTAAGCAAGATTCAACTGAATATATTCTAAGAAGGGGACCTCATGGTGCGACAGTAAAATCGGGTCATGATATGCATAGAGAGTTTAAGATCTTGACAAAACTAAAACAAGGTTACAACAAGGTTCCTAAAACAATTCATTATTGTGAAGATGAATCCATAATTGGAGCACCTTTTTATTTAATGGAGAGAGTTAAAGGAGTAATATTAAGATCGAATAACATAAATGATGAATTAATTTCCCCTGAGTTAATGTCAAAAATTGCAGATAGTTTTATCGAAAATTTTAATGAAATACATTCGATTGATATCTATAAAACAAAATTAAATGAAATTGGCAAAGCTGGCGGTTATAATAAAAGGCAAATCGAAGGTTGGGTTAAAAGATATGAAAAATCAAAAGTTGATGATTTTCCATTATTAGAAAAAACAGCTAAATGGCTATATAATAACACACCAAGTGATGATTTGACTTCTTTAATTCATAATGATTACAAGTATGATAATATAGTTTTAGACACAAATGATTTATCTCAAATTAGATCGGTTTTAGATTGGGAAATGTGTACGATAGGAAACCCACTAATGGATCTTGGCACTACTCTAGGCTATTGGACTAATCATAATGATAGTGACTTTATGAAGAAATTAAATTTTAACCCAAGTTCAGTAATTGGGAATCCAACTAGAGAAGAACTTGTTCATAAATACTCACTTAAATCAAATAAAAACATAAATAATATAATATTCTATTACGTATATGGTGTGTTTAAAATATCAGTAATTGTTCAACAAATTTATTATAGGTACAAACTTGGCCTAACCAAGGATAAAAGATTTGAAAAATTAGACATAGTAATAAATGACCTCGCGCTAGTTGCGTCTCAGGCTATACAAAGAAAAAAAATAGATAATTTATTTTAAAAATTACAATTATGAGTGAAAATAATAAGGAAGACTTTAGAATAAAGACAAGAGAATGGCTGGAAAAGAACTGTCCAATGTCTATGAGAGGTAAAACAGATGATATTAAGGAATTATATTGGGGTGGGGAAAATACTAGCTTTACATCAGAAGATCAAAAGAAATGGTTTGAAGCAATGTCTCTTAAAGGGTGGGTAGCTCCACAATGGGAAGAAAAATATGGAGGTGGAGGGCTTTCAATATTAGAAAACAAAATTCTAATACAAGAAATGTCAAGGCTTAAATGTAAACAACCATTAATCAGCTTTGGGATCTCAATGCTTGGTCCAGCACTATTGAAATTCGGAAATGAAAATCAGAAAGATAAATACCTAAATGAAATAACTAATGGAGAAATTAGGTGGGCTCAAGGCTATAGTGAGCCTAATGCCGGAAGTGATTTAGCAGGCTTACAATGTAAAGCAGAAGATAAAGGGAATCACTATTTAATAAATGGCTCAAAGATTTGGACCTCATATGGAGATATGGGAGACTGGATATTCTGCCTAGTTAGGACTGACTTTGAAGTAAAAAAACAAATGGGAATTAGCTTTTTATTAATAGATATGAAGAGTGAAGGCGTTATGACTCGAGCAATCAAATTAATAAGTGGTAAATCTCCTTTTACAGAAACATTTTTTGATAATGTAAAAGTACCTAAAGAGAATTTAGTAGGAGAATTAAATAAAGGCTGGACTATTGCAAAATATCTATTAACTCATGAACGTCAAATGATTGGTGGTATGGGCGGTGATGATGAAAAGTTTAACCCTAGAGAAATAGCATTAGAATCATTTTATTTAAAAGATGGTGTACTTCCAGACCCTGTATTAAGAAATGAGTTGTCAGAATATGAGATGGATGATAAAATCTTCTCTATGACCATTGAAAGAGCAATAGATGAAGCCAAAGCTGGAAATGAGTCAGGTGCAGCTTCATCATTATTTAAATATTATGGTACGGAACTAAATCAACAAAGAATGGAGCTAATAATGTCTCTTACAGGATCTAGTGAATTAATAATGGATAGTGAAAAGAATAAAAATGGACATATAGCTGCAAAATTTCTTAGAAGTAAAGGAAATACAATAGAGGGCGGAACCTCTGAAGTTCAATTAAATATAATATCTAAAAACATATTAGGCTTACCAACAAAATAATAAATTATGGCATTAGTATTAAACGAAGAACAACAATTACTAAAAGAGTCTGTAAAAGAATTTTTAGAAGCTAAAGCACCTGTAAGTGCATTAAGAAAATTAAGAGATGAAAACATTTCTGATTATGATGATACTTTATGGAGTGAAATGATTGAAATGGGGCTAACATCACTAACAATTAGTGAAGAGTTTGGAGGACTAGAATTTGGATATGTAGCTCTTGGTCAGGTATTAGAACAAACTGGAAGAAACCTTTCAGTCTCTCCGTTGATTTCAACTGTATTAATGAGTACAACATTTATTAATGTGCTTGGAAACAAGTATCAAAAAAATGAATATTTACCAAAGATTGCAAAAGGTAGTATTAAAGTATGTTTGGCACATCAAGAAACGTCTCATTTTAATATCAAAAATATTAATACAGAACTGAAAAGTGATGTAGATAACTATATTTTAAACGGGCATAAGCATTTTGTAATAGATGCTGGAATATCAGATTACATAATAGTATTAGCAAAATTTGAATCTGAAAGTGGCTATATTGGTGTAATAGTAAGACCTGATTTAGATGGTATTAAAATTAATATATCAAGACTGTTAGATGATAGAAAAGTTGGTGATATCACATTTAAAAATGTTAAAATAGAAAAAGAATCGGTAATTAAAATTAATGACTTTAAACTTATAGAAAGAGTATTTGATATTTCATCGATAGGGCTTTCATGTGAAATGTTAGGTGTTTCATTAGAGGCATTTGATAAGACCTTAGCATATCTAAAAGAAAGAAAACAGTTTGGTGTAACAATTGGTTCATTTCAAGCACTTCAACACAGAGCTGCTAAAATGTTTATAGAATTAGAGCTATGCAAGTCAGTGGTTATAAAAGGTCTTAAGTCAATTGATTCTAATTCTAGTGATTTAAATGAAGTTGCATCATTAGCTAAAGCTAAACTTGGAAAAACAATTAAATTAATAACAAATGAAGCGATACAAATGCATGGTGGTATAGGAATGACTGATGATATAGATATCGGTTTTTATATAAAAAGAGCAAGAGTACTGCAACAAACACTTGGTGATTACAACTATCATTTAACAAGGTATGCTGAAATAAGCGGCTATTAATTAAGAAATATTTAGTCCACTTTCTACATTAATATTTACAGGAGAAACAAACACCTCTGCATTGTTTTCATCTTTGGTTAATAAAACCATACCCTGACTTATTACACCTGCGATAATTTTAGGTTCAAGATTAGTTAAAACAACTACTTTTGTACCAATGATTTTTTTTGGATCATAAGATTTTGCAATTCCACTAACTATAGATCGAGTTTCATTACCAATCTCTATTTTAAGAAGAAGAAGTTTTTTTGATTTTTCAATTTTTGTTGCTTCTAATATATTCCCAATCCTGAAATTTAATTTTGAAAAATCAAGCTCATTTATTTCTGTTTTCTTATTTGGGATAGCTTTAGATTTTTTTGAATGATTAAGTTTTTCAATTTGAAAATCTATTTCTCTATCTTCAATTTTACTAAATAATAATTCAGCTTTATTAATTCTAACTCCTGTATTTACAATTAAATTTTTCTCGGTTAGATTGCCCCAGGTCCAATGCAATGAATGAGCTTTTGAGTTTAAAATAGCTTGTAATTTAGCAGAAGTTTTTGGTAAAAAAGGCTCGCTAATAACAGATAAAATAGCTGATATTTGGAGTGAGACATACATTACTGTTTCGACTCTATTTTCATCTACTTTTATAGTTTTCCAAGGCTCTTGGTCTGCTAAATATTTATTACCACTTCTAGCTATATTAATTAACTCGTTACAAGCTTCTCTAAATCTAAATTTAGATATAGATTTTTCAATTTTTGATATGGATTCATAAATTGAATTCAAAACTTCAGTATCTACATCTAAGAATTTATTTTTATTAGGTACATCACCATTGTAATACTTATTCGTAAGAACTACTACCCTATTTATGAAATTACCAAAAATAGCAACAAGTTCATTGTTATTTTTCGCTTGAAAATCTTTCCAGGTAAAGTCATTATCTTTAGTTTCAGGAGCATTTGAAGTTAACACATATCTTAAGATATCTTGTTTATTAGGGAAGTCAATAAGATATTCAGGAAGCCATACAGCCCAGTTTTTAGATGTGGATATTTTATCTCCTTCTAAGTTTAAAAATTCATTTGCTGGAACATTTTTGGGTAAAATATAAGACCCTTCGGCTTTTAGCATGGCCGGGAATATAATACAATGAAAAACAATATTGTCTTTACCTATAAAATGCACTAATTCTGTTGCAGGATCTTTCCAATAGCTTTCCCAATTTTTATTATTTTTTTTTGCCCATTCAATTGTAGAAGATATATAGCCTATAGGGGCATCAAACCAAACATATAGAACTTTACCATCTGCATTATTTAAAGGTACTGGAACACCCCAGTCTAAATCTCTTGTAACAGCTCTTGGTCTTAAACCATCGTCTAACCACGATTTACACTGTCCATATACATTAGATTTCCAATCAGATTTATGGTCTTTTAAGATCCAATTTTCTAAAAAAAGTTGATGAGAATCAAGTTTTAAATACCAATGTTTAGTTTTTTTAAGCTGTGGACTAAGCCCAGTTATTGATGATTTTGGATTTATTAAGTCAAGAGCATTATGGCTAGTTCCACAATTTTCACACTGATCCCCATAAGACTCTGTATTATGGCATTTAGGACAAGTCCCAATGATAAATCTATCTGCTAAAAATTGATTGGCTGATTCATCATAAAATTGCTCTGACTCAATCTCACTAAATTGATTATTGTTATTTAATGTTGTAAAAAAATCACTAGCTGTCTTGTGATGTATTTTTGATGAAGTTCTAGAATAATTATCAAATGAAATTCCAAATTCAGCAAAAGAATCTTTAATTATTTTATGATATTTGTCTACAACATCTTGAGGATTAATTCCTTCTTTTTTTGCTTTCAAAGTGATAGGAACACCATGCTCATCACTACCACAAATAAATAGAACGTCATTTCCTTTAATTCTCAAAAATCTTGAATAAATATCGGCTGGGATATAAACCCCTGCTAAGTGACCGATATGAATAGGACCATTTGTATAAGGTAATGCCGCTGTTATAGTATATCTTTTAGTCAAAATATTTTTTATATATCTGTAAAAGTAAACATTTTATAAGTTAATATAAATATGATTTTATATAACTTTATTATATTTACTTTAAATATATTATTATGAAATTGAAAACTATATATTATATTTTTATTTGTATTAATATCATTTTTAATATGACAGCACATAGCCAAAAGGACTCTAAAGGATCAGAAGAGAAACTAATACAACCAGAATATCTAAAGTCAGGCGATACAATATCGATTGTTGCTCCGTCCGGTGTGTTAAATAATTTTGAAAATAAAATAAAACTAGCAATAGAAATATTTGAAAGCTGGGGTCTTAAAGTGGTCTTAGGGGGTCATATTTATAATAAAAATGGGCATTTTGCAGGAACAGATCAGCAAAGAACAGTTGACTTTCAAAATGCCTTAGATAACCAAAATATTAAGGCTATATGGTGCGCAAGGGGTGGATATGGCGCCGTTAGAATTATTGATGATTTAAATTTTAATAACTATTTTAAAAAACCTAAATGGATTATAGGGTTTTCTGATATAACCGTAATTCATAATAAGTTAAATAATCTGAATAGTGAATCAATTCACGCTATTATGCCCTCAGGAATTGAAAATTTAGATCCTAGTAATGAATCAATAATAAAATTGAAAAAAGTTTTATTTGGAGAGAATTTATCTTATTCCATAACTTCTAATTTAGATAATAAAACAGGTATGTCAGAGGGAGTTCTTGTGGGGGGAAACCTTACTCTACTTCAGACTTTAATTGGTTCAAATACTGAATTAAAAACAGATAATAAAATACTCTTTATAGAAGATGTTGGTGAATACACATATCATATTGACAGAATGCTATATAGTTTAAAAAGAGCTGGTTATTTTGAAAACTGCAACGGCTTAATAGTAGGTCAAATCAGTGATATTAAAGAAAACCCTACAAATTTCGGAATGAGTGTTAATAAATTAATTTTGGAATTATTAGAAGAATATGACTTTCCTATTTTATTTGATTTTCCTGCTGGTCACGAAAAAGTTAACTATCCTATTATCTTAGGAAGAAATATAAAACTTAAAGTCAATCAGTTAGAGAGTAAAGTGACTTTTTACAATTAAGGTTTTATAGCTTCCAAAGCTAACAAAGCTCTATCAACATTAGCTATTTTTTTTAGAGTCAGAACCAATTTTGATCCTTGAGGAGTTGATTTTTCTTCAAGTTTACAATTTAGAGAATTTAAGCCAACATAATTTAAAATTGAAGTAAAAATAGTTGAATTAAAATAACTGCTGTTTTTATCTTTTATAAAATAAGCCTTCATAATTCCTTTTTTCATTATTAATTTTTCAAAACCTAAATCTATTGCAGCCCATTTAATTTTTACAGTTATTAAAAGATCTTCAACTTGATAAGGAATATTTCCAAACCTATCTTCTAGCATTGATTCGAAATTATTAAGCTCAGTTATGTTTTTGATTTTATTTAATTCTGAGTAAAGCTGTAACCGCTCATTTACAGATTTTATGTATGAATCTGGAAATAATAATTCAAAATCAGTGTCTATAGAAACTTCTCTAACATAGCTTTCTGGATTCTCATCACTATACAAGTCTTTAAATTCATTTTGCTTTAATTCTTCTATAGTTTCATTTAATATTTTTTGATAAGTTTCGAAACCCATATCATTAATGAATCCACTTTGCTCACCTCCAAGTAAATCTCCAGCTCCTCTAATTTCTAAATCCTTCATAGCTATATTAAATCCACTCCCTAGCGCTGTGTGTTCTTCCAAAGCGGTAATTCGTTTTCTAGCATCATCAGTCATAGTTGAGTATTCAGGAGTAATAAAATAACAAAATGCTCTTTTATTACTCCTGCCGACTCTACCTCTCATTTGATGTAAATCACTTAATCCAAAATTATTTGCATTATTTATAAATATAGTATTTGCATTAGGTACATCTAAGCCACTTTCAATTATCGTAGTGCTCACTAATACATCAAACGATCCCTCCATAAAGTCCAACATTAATTGCTCTAATTTTTTACCCTCAAGTCTTCCATGCCCAACTTTAATTTTTGCATCTGGAACCAACCTTTGAATTAAACCAGTAACTTCATTAATATTTTCTATTCTATTATGAATAAAAAATACTTGACCTCCTCTTAATATTTCTAATGTAATAGCATCTCGAATTATAGTTTCACTAAAACGAACAACTTCACTTGAAATTGGATATCTATTTGGAGGTGCAGTATTTATTATTGACAAATCTCTAGCTGCCATTAAACTAAATTGAAGTGTTCTTGGAATTGGAGTAGCTGATAAGGTTAAAACATCAACATTTTCTTTAATATTTTTCAATTTTTCCTTTATTGAAACACCAAACTTTTGCTCTTCATCAACAATCAATAAGCCTAAGTCTTTAAAATTTACATTCTTATTAACAAGTTGATGAGTGCCAATTATAATATCTATTTTACCATTCGATATTTCTTGGATAATATTTTTTTTAATAGATGGACTTCTGAACCTATTTAAATAATCTATAGATACTGGGAAATCACTAAGTCTAGAAGAAAATGTTTTGTAATGTTGAAAAGCTAATATAGTAGTAGGTACTAAAATAGCAACTTGTTTGTTATTATCAACAGCTTTAAATGCAGCTCTAATTGCTATTTCAGTTTTTCCAAAACCAACATCACCACAAATCAACCTATCCATTGGACGAAGGCTTTCCATATCTTTTTTAACATCAGCAGTAGAGCTTACTTGATCAGGTGTGTCCTCATAAATAAAAGAGGCTTCTAATTCATGTTGAAGAGAGCTGTCCAAAGAGTATTGAAACCCTTTTTGATTTTTTCTTTTTGCATATAACTTAATTAAATCATAAGCAATTACTTTTACTTTTGATCTTGTCTTTTGCTTTAATATTGTCCAAGCTTTACTACCTAATTTATATATCTTTGGAGCTTTACCATCTTTACTATTATATTTAGTTATTTTATGTAAAGAATGTATACTAAGGTATAAGGTGTCTCTATCTCCATAAATCAACTTTATTGATTCCTGCATTTTTCCTTCAACATCAATTTTTTTTAAACCTCCAAATTTACCAATACCATGGTCAATATGAGTAATGAAATCTCCTACTTTTAACTTTGTAAGCTCTTTTATATTTAACGCTTGTTTCTTTGCGTAAACGTCTTTTATTTGATACTTATGGTATCTATCAAACACTTGATGGTCTGTATAACAAATTATTTTATTGTCGTAATCTATAAAACCTTTGAATAGTGGAAGAATAACTGGAATATAATTTACATCTAAATCAAGGTTTTCAAAGATATCAGTAAATCTATTTTGCTGCTGTTTATTTGCACAACATAAATAATTTTTAAATCCAAGCTTTTCATAACTGTTTAAATTATCTATTAATAAATCAAAGGATTTATTAAAAGAAGGTTGGGGTTTAGTGTTATAGTTAATTATATTTTCACTAAAAATAGAGTTAGAGCCTATTTCAACTAAGTTATGTTTTATTAAACTAGTTTTAATCTCTTTGGACGAGCTAAACAATTCTTCTGGTTTTAGTTGAACAGTAATACTAGACAAATCTTTATATGTTGATACAGATTTATCAAATAATATCTTAATTTCTTTTAATAAATACTTGGAATTTTTAGAGAAAATTATACTTTTTGATGGTAAAATATCAAGAAAATTTATTCTGTTTTCTATTTTGATATCAGATTGGATATTAGGAATTATTTTAATATCATTATAGTTAGTAATTGATAGTTGAGATTCTAAATCAAATGATCTAATTCTAATAATTTCATCTCCAAAAAATTCAATTCTATAGGGCTCATTATTAGAAAAAGAGAATACATCAATAATACCTCCCCTTACAGAAAAATCTCCAGGCTGTGTTACAAAATCCACTCTAGTGAAATCGTACTCAAATAGCATTTCATTAATAAAATCTATCGATAATTCATCTGCAACTTTAATTTTTAATGTATTTTTCTGTAATTCTAATTTTGTAACTACTTTTTCAAATAATGCTTTATAGTAGGTAACTACAATGAATTCCTCATTAACCGAATTAATCTTATTTAGCACATCCGCTCTTAATAGAATATTAGAGTTATCAGTATTGCTAGATGCGTAAGGGTTTTTATAACTCTCTGGATAAAAAAGAACTTTTTTATTATTTAATTTTTCTAAATCATTAAAATGAAATGCAGCAGTCTCTTTATCCTCTAAAATAAATAAAATTGAAGTTGGTTTTTTAGAAAAAATTGATGAAATCACAAAAGATAGTGAAGATCCAACTAACCCTTTTAAAAGAGATTTATTTTCATTTTTGGAAATAGAAGCCTGAAGTTTTTGCATTTGCAAAGACTCACCAAGAAGTTGCGAGATATGTACATTACTCACTTTTTAAATTTAATGCAAATATAAAATTTGAAATTTGAAATTTAATTATTATTCATTAAAGATTTTAACTTTTTTACCATTTCTGAACTACCACAATAAAAAGGTATACGTTGATGTAATGTGCTAGGTTTAACATCTAATACCCTAGAGTGTCCATCAGTTGCTATCCCCTGAGCTTGTTCACAAATAAATGCGATTGGATTACATTCATAAAGTAATCTTAATTTACCGTTAGTATTTTTAGAGGTATTTGGATACATGTAAATCCCTCCTTTTATCATATTTCTATGAAAATCAGAAACTAAAGATCCAATATATCTTGATGTATAAGCTTGTTTGTTAGTTTCACTTTGACAATACTTAATATAATCTTTAACACCCTTTGGAAATTGCACATAATTACCCTCATTGATAGAATAAATATTTCCATTTTTAGGGAATATAATTTTTGGATGGGATAAATAGAAGGTTCCAATAGCAGGGTTTAATGTAAACCCATTAACTCCAAAACCTGTTGTGTAAACTAACATAGTTGAAGTTCCATAGATAATGTATCCAGCAGCAACTTGTTTACTACCTTCTTGTAAAAAATCATCAAGAACTACTTTAGTGCCTATTTTGCTAACTCTTTTATAAATAGAGAATATAGTACCCACAGAAACATTTACGTCAATATTAGAGGAACCGTCAAGCGGATCTATTAAAACAACATACTTATTATTATTTAACTCATCTAAACTATTAATTGATATAAAATCTTCTTCCTCTTCGCTGGCAATTCCACAGACGATATTTCTATTTGTTAATGCATTTATAAATATATTGTTTGCATAAAAATCTAGTTTTTGCTGTTCTTCACCCTGAGTGTTTATAGTGTTTCGGTCTCCTATTATGTCAACTAAACCAGCCTTGTTGACTTGAAAGTTTACAACTTTAGCAGCTAGTCTTATCGAATTAATTAATGACGAAAGCTCACCGGAGGAATATTGAAAAGATTTCTGGTTTTCAATGATAAATTCTCCTAGAGTTTGATTTTTATTTGTCAAAATATATGTCTTATAATTTGTTTAAATTTAGATATAAATTTTTAGTATATAACTATATTTGATATTATATTTAGATTATGAAAATTGTAATAAAAGAGGCTCAAAAGGAAGATATGGTAGAGGTGATGAATCTAATAAAAGAGCTTGCTGAGTTTGAAAAAGAACCAAAAGAAGTTGATATTGATTGTACAGTGCTGGTAAATGATGGATTTAATAAAAACTCTTATTTTAAATCTTTTGTAGCTAAAAATAAAAACAAAATAATTGGAGCTGCTATAATCTACAATAGATATTCTACATGGAAAGGAAGAACTATTCATCTAGAAGATTTAATCGTTACAGAAAAAATGAGAAGCAGCGGAGTTGGAACTTTATTACTTGACTCAGTTGTTAATTACGCTAAAAAATTAAATGTTAAAAGAGTGTCATGGGAGGTTATTAATTGGAATGAAAAAGCAATTAAATTTTATCTAAAAAAAGGCGCTCGAATAAAAAAAGATTGGAGTATAATTCACCTAGATAGTAATGGATTAAAAAATTATAAATAAACTATGCAAATTTTAAAATTTGGAGGCACATCTATTAAAAACTCAACTAATATTAAAAAAGTTGGTGATATATTAAAAAATATAGACTGTAGTAATACCATTGTAATTGTCTCAGCTTTAGGAAAAACAACAAATGCATTTGAAAAAATTATTAAATTATACCTAAAAGATAGTGATCAATTTTTAAATTCAATAAATGAATTACACAATTTTCATATTAAAATATTAAATGAATTATTTTTAGAAAACCATGCAATATACAAGATAATAAAAGATGATTTTATAGAGATTTCTAATTTTTTTAAGAAGAATAAATCACCAAATTATAATTTTATTTATGATCAAATAATTTCATATGGTGAAATATTATCCTCTAAAATATTAAACGAATATCTTACTTCAATTGGATTAAAAAGCAGCTTTAAAGACGTTAGGGAGTTGATAAAAACTGATTCATATTACAGGAATTCAAATATTAATTGGGAAATAACTAAAAAAAATATTTTGGAAGCAAAGTTTGATTCAAACATAACTGTAACTCAAGGTTTTATAGCTAGTAATGAAGATAATTTTACTACAACAATGGGTAGAGAAGCTAGCGATTATACAGCTTCCGTATTTGCCTACTGTCTAAGTGCAAACTCAGTAACTATTTGGAAAGATGTGGACGGTATATTAAATGCCGATCCTAAAAAATTTAATAATACAATTCTCTTAGAAAAAATATCTTATGATGAGGCAATTGAATTAGCATTTTATGGTGCTTCTGTTATACATCCAAAAACTATTCAGCCATTACAGAAAAAGGAGATTCCTTTATATGTAAAATCTTACAATAATCCAAAAGGCATAGGTACATGTGTTAGTAAATCAAAAGAATTATTTCCTAAAATACCATGCTATATTATAAAAGAGAATCAAATTTTAATAAGCATTTCTTCTCTAGACTTTTCATTTACAATAAATGATAAAACAAAATCAATTTTAAATTTGTTATCTAAAAATAAAATAAAGATAAACCTAACCCAGAATTCCGCAATTAGCCTAACTTTATGCGTAGAAGATGACTATAATAACATAGATGAATTAACAAATGAGTTAAAATCTAATTTCAAAATTCATATTGAAAAAAAATTAAAGCTATACACTGTTAGAAATTTAGAGAAAAAAACTATTAATGAATTTAAAAAAAATAAAGACATATTAATTGAACAGTTGTATAACAATACCTCTCAGTTTATTTGTAGATAATTCTTACAATATATTTTTAATAAAATCTTTGCAATATTCACTTATTTGAATTCTTAATTTTCTAAAACCATCTAGGTATAGTTTTGATTCAGAATCAGCTTTAGAAGGGTCAAAGAAATTTTTATGAACTTTCACAGCTGTTTTATGTGGGATTAATGGACAACTCTCTTTAGCATGATCACAAACTGTGATTATGTAATCAAAATTGATAGATTGATATTCATCTATATGGTTGGATGTATTATAAGATATATCTATACCGTCTTCCTTCATGATTTTAATAGCTGTTGAATTAACTCCATGAACTTCTACTCCAGCACTATATATTTTAACATTAGATTTTCCGAATAATTCTAAATATCCATGTGCAATTTGACTTCTACAAGAATTGCCAGTGCAAAGTACCAAGATTTTTTTCATTATTATTTAAAATACTTTTTGATTTTATTAACAACAATTTTTGATAGCTTAATATTACTTTCAAATGTCCAACCAGCTATATGAGGGGTAATGATTACATTTTTAAAAGAACTTAATTTGTGAAAATCATCATTTTTATCATTGATAATTTCAGTAAATGATGAACTTTCAACATCTAAGACATCTAAACCAGCACCTAAAACCTTATTTGACTTAAGAGCTTCAATTAAATCTGCAGTATTAACTACAGATCCTCTGCTTGTATTTAAGAGCCAAAAGGGCTTATTGAATTTTTCAATGAAAGTTTTATTAAATAAGTTAAATGTTAACTTTGTATGTGGTAAGTGTAGACTAAGAATATCAGCTTTTTCATATATATCGTCTAAGGAAGATTTTTTCGCAATATCACTTTTAATATCATCATTTATATCGTAAAAAATTACATTACAATTAAAGGCAGCTGTTTTTTTTGCAAAACTTTTTCCAGTATTCCCTAAGCCCAATATAGCAACTGTTTTTCCCTCTAATTCGTAACCCCTATTTTGTTCTCTAAACCATAATCCTTTTTTAACTTGTACTGATGATGTATTAATGTTATTTAATAAAGACAATAGTAAGCCCATTGCATGTTCTCCTACAGCATTATTATTACCTTCAGGTGAAGATATGACCTCAATATTTTTAGTTTTGGCATATTTAGAATCAATATTTTCAATTCCAGAGCCTACTCTTGCTATAAACTTTAAGTTAATAGCTTTATCAATAAATTCTTTGTCAATTTTAAATCTGCTTCGCAAAATTAAGCCATCATAATTTTTAATAATCAAACCTATATCATGTTTTGATGAAATAAAATCGGTATGATTCACATGACCATTTTTTATTAACATGGGAATTAGTGTGGGATGATTTGAATCAATATGAAGAATCTTCATTACAAAGGCAAAATTAATTTAGCAATATAGAAATAAATTAAAATACCAAAAATATCATTACTTGTAGTAATAAATGGTCCAGTTGCTATCGCTGGATCTATACCTCTTTTATCTAAAAAAAGTGGTATAAAAGTACCTATAATTCCAGCTACAATAATTACAATCACTAATGAAATTGAAATAGCTAATGCAACAAGATATTCATCAGGTTTCCATGTAATAATAAATAAAAACAAAATGACTGCTAGAATAAGACCATTCAATATTGATAAAAAAGTTTCTTTTAGTAGCCTGTTATTTACACTACCCCTAATATCATCATTAGCAAGTCCTTGTACAATAATTGCACTTGATTGTACTCCAACATTTCCAGCCATTGCCGCAATTAAAGGAGTGAAATAAAATAAGATTTTATGTTTAAGCAAAATATCGTCAAAAGTTCCCATTACTATTGCTGCACCTATCCCTCCCAAGAGACCTAAAAATAACCAAGGCAGTCTAGCTCGTGATAATTGCAATATAGTATCATCAACATCAACATCTTGCAATATACCAGCCGCTAATTGATAATCTTTTTCTGCTTCTTCTTTGATCAAATCAACAATATCATCTATAGTAATTCGACCCAATAAAGTGTTTTCATCATCGACAACAGGTATAGCTTCTAAATCATATTTTTGCATAATATTCGCTACACTTTCTGCTTCATCGTTAACATTTACAGAATCTACTTTAGTTATATATATTGAATGAATACTTGAGCTTGTATTTGCAACTAATAAGTCTTTAAGGGATAATCTTCCAACTAATTTGTTTTTGTCATCAACAACATAAATTGAATGTACTCTAGTTACTTCAAAAGCCTGAATTCGCATCTCCTTAACACATTTAGTTACTGTCCAGTTTTCATTTACTTTAACTAGCTCTTTTGCCATAAGACCACCAGCAGAATCTTCATCATATTTTAATAACTCTTTAATATCCGCTTTATGTTCAGCATCGATTATTTTAGAGATAACTTTCTTTTGAGTATCTACAGAAAGTTCGGAAATTATATCTGTAGCATCATCAGTATCTAATTCTTCAATTTCTTCAGCAATTTCTTTAGGTGAAAGGTTTTTTAGTATTTGTACTCTGAAATCATCATCTAATTCCATAAGAACTTCAGAGGTTTTATCACTCTCTAAAAGTTTAATTATGTAGGTAGCTTGATCAAAATTTAATTCCTCTAAAATTTCTGCAATATCAGCATGATGTAAGTCATTAAATTTATTTAATAATGATTTATCATCTTGATTTATAATTAAATCAATTACTTGTTTAATTAAAAAATTAGTTAATTTAAATTTTATATTTGTTTCAGTATTATTCAAAAATCTAAATATTTTTGTCAATTATATCTGTTAAATGAATAAAATCTTTTACAGATAATTGCTCTGGTCTTAAATCAAAGATAGTATCTTCTCTTAAACTATCCGTTAAATTGAAAGTTTTTAAGCTGTTTCTTAATGTTTTTCTTCTTTGCTGAAATGATTGCTTAACAATTTTAAAGAAAAGCTTTTCATTATAATTAATCTCTGTTTGTTTTTTACGAACTAGTTTTATAACCGCAGAAACAACCTTTGGCGGTGGAGTAAAGACTGAGGCAGGTACAGAAAATAAATACTCTGTATCATAAAATGCTTGAGTTAAAACAGATAGTATTCCGTATTTTTTACTTCCTTCCTTTTCGCAAATTCGTTCAGCAACTTCTTGTTGAAACATACCAATTAACTCAGGAATTAAGTTTTTATATTCAAGAGTTTTAAAAATTATTTGAGTTGAAATATTGTAAGGGAAATTACCTATAATTGCAAATTTATCAATGAAGACATCGTCTAATTGTATTTTTAAAAAATCATTCTCCAAAATAATCAAAGGGTCAATTTCCAAGTTGGATTTAAGAAAGTTGACAGACTCACTATCAATTTCAACTAACTTTAAATTAATCTTTTTTTCAATTAAGTATTTAGTTAAAACCCCTGTTCCAGGTCCAATTTCAAGAACATTTGAATAGTTTGATAATGATAAAGATTCAACAATTTTTCTAGCTATATTTTCATCATTCAAAAAATGCTGACCTAAGTATTTTTTTGGTTTTATCTTTCTCATAATTAATCAATTATAGAAAACCCTGTGTAAGGAACTAATACTTTCGGAATGACAATGCCTTTATCTGTTTGGTTATTTTCGAGAAGTGTAGCTAAGACTCTTGGGAGGGCCAATGAACTCCCATTTAGAGTATGTGCTAGTTTTGTCTTTCCTGAAGAATCTTTGTATCTCAATTTTAATCTATTTGCTTGAAATGATTCAAAGTTAGAAACTGATGAAACTTCTAGCCATTTGTGCTGTCCGGCAGAAAACAATTCGAAATCATAAGTTAAACAAGATGTGAATCCTAAATCAGATCCACATAATTTTAAAATTCTATAGGGAAGGTTTAGTTTTTTAATAATAGACTTTACATGTTCAACCATTCCATCTAATGCCGTATAAGAATTGTCAGGATGCTCCACTCTCAAGATTTCGACTTTATCAAACTGGTGCAGTCTATTTAAGCCTCTAACATGTGCTCCGTAACTACCTGCTTCTCTTCTAAAACAAGGGGTGTAAGAAGTAAGTAGTTTAGGTAATTGGGATTCTAATATTATTTCGTCTCTATAAATATTTGTAACAGGTACTTCTGCTGTGGGAATTAAATATAAATCATCTTCTTTAATATAATACATCATACCTTCTTTATCTGGCAATTGACCTGTTCCAAATGCTGATTTTTCATTAATTAGGTGCGGTACTTGAACTTCATCATAACCAGCTTGGGTGTTCATGTCTAGGAAAAAAGAAATTAGAGCTCTTTGCAGCTTAGCCCCTTTACCTTTATAAACAGGGAACCCAGCCCCAGTAATTTTATTACCCAATTCAAAATCAATTATGTCATACTTTTTAGCTAGTTCCCAGTGAGGCAAAGAATTTACTGGCAATTTAGGAATATCTCCTTCAGATAATACTTCTACATTATCTTCTTCACTCTTACCTTTTGGGACTGACTCATGGGGTATATTAGGAATTTTATATAACAATTGATGAAGTTCATTTTTTGCAGATGTTAAATCTTCATTTAGTTTTTTACTATCTTCTTTTAATTTAAGAGTTTTCTCTTTTAAAACTATAGCTTCATTTTGAAGGCCTTTTTTAAATAAATCACCTATCTCTTTAGAAATTAAATTAGATTGATGCAGGATCTTGTCTAGCTCAGTTTGGAGCTTCCTTTTTTGCATATCTAGATCAATAACTGACTCAATCATTAATGATGAATCCATATTTCTTTTTGAAAGTGAATCAACAATAAAGTCTTTATTTTCCCTAATAAAATTTACTTCTAACATAAAATAATAATTATTTCAAATTAATGATAATAGATTTAATATCAAATATTTAAACTCTCAATATAACTCAAAGTACTAACTTTATCTAACTCTAATTGTTTTTTTAAATCTTCTACAGAATTAAATTTTTTTTCATCTCTAATTCTACTAATCATGTAAATAGTTAGGTTTTTGTTATAAATATTTTTGTTGAAATTTAAAAAATGAATTTCAATGGATTGTTTTGTTCCGTCAAATGTCGGATTAACACCAATATTCATCATTCCAAAGATTAGTTTCTTATTGATAATAGTCTTAACAATATAAACTCCATTTTTTGGTACTAATTTGTATGGCTCATCTACTTCAATATTAGCAGTTGGAAAAGAGATTGTTTTACCAATACTATTTCCGTGGACAACATTACCATTAAAAAAAAAATCATAACCCAAAAATTTATTAGCTAATTGAATTTCACCTTTAATTAAAGCCTGTCTTATTTTAGTTGAACTTATAGATATATCGTTTATGTCTTGTGCTAAAATTTCTGTGACTTTAAAGTCATATAGCAGTCCAAATTCTTTAAGTTGTTCAATGTTTGCGGTTCGGTTTCTTCCAAAGTGATGGTCATAACCGATTATTATATGTTTAGCATTTAACTTATTTACAAGGATGTCCCTGACAAATTCTAAAGCACTTAATCTAGAAAAATCTTTAGTAAATTCTTTAATGACTAAGTAATCTAAACCTAGATTATTTAATAGTTCTTCCTTTTCTGTAATTGTATTAATTAACTTAAGTTCACTATCATTTTGTAAAACCATTTTAGGGTGAGGAAAAAATGAAAGTAATATTGAAGTGAGTTGTTGCTCAGAAGAAATGCTAGTTAATTGATCAATTATTTTTTTATGTCCAATGTGAACTCCATCAAAAGTACCAATAGTTATTATTGAAGGGCTATTTAAATTATAATCTTTTAAGTCTTTTCTTATCAATTTTTCAAATTATAAGTGTTCATTGTAATTGTAATACCACTCATTACAAATGAATAAATTAAATCACTAACAGTTTCTTTAATTGTATCTAATTGTAGTAGCTCTTCATCAGAGAATCTAGATAATACAAAGTTACTTTGATGTCCTTTTTTGAATTCATCTGAAATACCAATTCGTAATCTATTATACTCTGAAGTATTTAAGCAGTTTTCAATATCTTTTAAACCATTATGTCCTCCGTTACTGCCGCTAGGTTTCAATCTTATTTTCGCAAATGGTAGATTAAGGTCATCACTAATGATCAGTAAGTTACTTAACTGTATCTTTTCAGATTTTAACCAGTGCTTTACAGCATTACCGCTTAAGTTCATAAAAGTATTTGGCTTTAAAAAAATAAAAGATTTTCCCTTAAATTTATATTTACAAACACTCCCAAAGCTGTCATTTGAAAAATTTGAATTTATCTTGTTAACAAAAAAATCTAACATTGCAAAGCCTACATTATGTCTAGTATTAACATAATCCTCTCCAATATTCCCTAAACCAACAATTAAATATTTTTTCATTTAACAAATATTATATTGCAAAAATAAAAAAGCATTCTGACATATAGCCAGAATGCTTTAAATAACTTAATTAATGATTATATATTTATTCTGCTGGCTTTTCAGCTACAGCTTCAGTAGAAACTTCTTTAGAATCACCACCTTCTTCTGACCCTTCACCTTCACCTTCACCTTCATCTTCAAGAGTAGCCTCAACCAGTGCCGCTCTAGCTCTTCTTATTTGACAAACAACAGTGCTTTCAGGTTGGAGAAATGAGTAAGAATCGTTTAAAATCTCACGAATATAAACTCGTTCTCCAATTTGGAGATCAGAGATATCTATTTCAATATAATCTGGCAAATTAGTTGGAAGAGCTTTAATTCTCAGTTTACGTTGATTTTTTTGAAGATTTCCTCCCGACTTAACTCCAATTGATTGTCCTATAATATTTACTGGAATATTCATAGCTATTGGTTTATCACTAAATAGTTGATAAAAGTCAATATGCAAAATTCTGTCAGTTACAGGGTGAAATTGAATATCTTGTAAAACTGCTTCTAGTTTTTCTC
>Ga0209709_10001059_pt1 | contig 25795 bp, 25 predicted proteins | sample ArcticOcean_MG_C_2_FD_187435 | JGI IMG/M metagenome (GOLD analysis project Ga0209709, IMG submission 187435) | Marine microbial communities from western Arctic Ocean - ArcticOcean_MG_CB4_136 (SPAdes) (version 2) | ecosystem: Environmental > Aquatic > Marine > Oceanic | place: Arctic Ocean...
AATCAAGTTATTGGCATGACATTGACTCAAGTTTTAATTTTAGGCATTATCCTCAATTTATTTGCAGGCCCAAGCTCAATTTTAGGTGGCTATTTTAATGATCGTATTGGTTCAAAAAAAGTAATCAATATTTCGTTATGGGGCTTATTAATCTCTGGAGTATTGGCACTTTCAATGGATCAAACTACAATTTTCTATTTTTTTGAAGTTGCAAAATTCTCACCTGATGTTGAAAGATTTACTTTTGGCATATTTAATTCTGTTAGTCAGGTAGTTTATATCTTTGTTGTCATAGGAATAGCAACATTTTTTGGTCCAACACAAACTGCATCTCGAGCATTGATGGTAAAAATTTCTCCACCAGAAAAAGCAGCAGAATTTTTTGGCCTCTACGCTTTTGCGGGTAAATCAACTTCTTGGTTAGTACCAGGCTTAATGTCTATTATATTAATTTTTAATAATAATCTTCAAAATGCTATGTTAGTTATAATGCTGTTTAATATATTAGGTATTATTATGATGAGATATGTAAAAGAAGATGGTTAAAGATTATCTAAATTTAATTTCTAAAAAAAAATCACAAGTTATTTTATTTATTCTTTTTAACCTTTGTGGGTTGATATTTATTTTACTGCCATATGGCATATTTGGGAATATGCTAGATTTACATTTTAGTTATACATCAGCCGATGTATTTAAAAACTTTTATCAAATGGGAGAAAATGGAAGATATATAAATTTATATTCTACATTGATCTTAGATACAATTTACCCAATTTTATATACATCTTTGATTTTGGGAGCTTATGTTAAGTTGTTTAAAAATAATAATCTGATTTTATTTATCCCGGCTACAGCATTTCTATTAGATATAATTGAAAATATTAATATCGTTTATATGAACTTAAACTATTTAAATTTAGATGAAACACAGGTAATGATAGCAAGCACTATTACCTCATTCAAATGGATTACTATTTTTGGCGTAATATGCTTAATAATTTATGGTATAATTAATTATCAAAAAAATAAAACTTAGTAACTTTTACTAGCTATTAAAATATAGCTAATTACTACAATCAATTATTAGTGTTTAAAGTGGCGCACACCTGTAAAAGCCATTGTAATCCCTGCATCATCAGCCGCTTTAATCACATTTTGATCATTCATTGAGCCACCAGGCTGAATTACTGAAGTGGCACCAGATTTTATTGCCACAAGGAGTCCATCTGGAAAAGGAAAAAAAGCATCCGATGCAACTGTACATTCTTTAAGTGAATTTTCATCTAATTGATAATCTTTCATTTCATTATTTTTTATTACGGCAACGCTTGCACTATTTATCCGACTCATTTGTCCTGCACCAATGCCAATAGTCTTATTATTTTTAACATAAACTATGGCATTAGATTTTACGTGTTTACAAACTTTGAAAGCAAACAGCATATCTGCAGTTTGGTGGGTAGTAGGTTTCACTTTAGTTACTATATTTAAATCTAAAATTGATAGTTTGTGGTTGTCATTAGACTGAAATAAAACCCCACCTTCTATACTTTTAAAATTATGTGAAATAGTATTTTCAAACATATTTTCTAGAATGAGTAGTCTTAAATTTTTCTTTGAGGCAATAATTTTTTTTGCATCATCTGTTATTGCCGGTGCAATAATTACCTCAGTAAACACTTCAATTATTTTTTTTGCAGTTTCTTCATCTAATATTTGATTTAAAGCTATAATTCCACCAAAGGCACTTGAAGGATCACATGCAAAAGCTTTTTCATAAGCATCCAACAAATTAATTCCAGATGCAACTCCACATGGATTAGCGTGTTTAATTATTGCAACTGTACAATCATTGCTAGGATCGAATTCTTTAATTAACTGAAGAGCAGCATCTGCATCATTTAAATTATTATAACTAAGTTCCTTTCCTTGAATTAAATTAGCACTTGGTATGCCGGAACTATGAACTGAGTTTTTGTAGATACCAGCATCTTGATGTGGATTTTCACCATAGCGAAGTTTTTTACTGAGCGTAGCAGGTGCAATAAAATTTTCTTTAAGGTCATTGCTATTTCTTTTAAACCAGTTACTGATAATTCCATCATAGTGAGCTGTCCGCTCAAATGTTACAGCTGCACACTTAGTTCTAAAATTTATAGAAGTCTTGCCCGTATTCTTACTTAATTCATCTATCAAGCCACTATAATCAGAAATATCACTAACTACACAAACATACTTATGGTTTTTTGACGCAGAGCGAAGCATTGCGGGTCCTCCAATATCAATATTTTCAACACAAATTTCATCTTTAACCTCTGCATTTACTGTATTTTCAAATGGATATAAATTAACAATCAGTAGATCTATATTTTCAATATTATACTTTTCTTGGGATTCTTTATGACTTTGATTATTTCTAACTGCCAGTAACCCACCGTGAACATTTGGATGTAATGTTTTGATACGACCATCCATCATTTCAGGAAAATTTGTAACATCACTCACATCAGTTACTGGTATATTCATATCTCTTATGAATTGAGCAGTACCTCCTGTAGATATAAGTTTGACTTTTTCTTCATGTAGTTTTTTAATGACTAGATCTAAACCTGATTTATCTGAGACAGATATTAAAGCAGTCTTAATTTTTATATCCAAGACTATTAACCTCTTAATCTAGATATATTGTTTGCATATTCTTTTTCACCACCTGTAAATGTTGTCGTACCAGCAACAATAACATCGGCACCAGCTTCAAGAATAGATTCGATATTTTCAAAATTAACCCCACCATCTATTTCAAGTTCGATATGAGGATGAGAATCATCAATTTTTTTTCTTAATAATTTTAATTTTTCTAATGCTGCTGGAATAAATTTTTGTCCACCAAAACCTGGATGCACACTCATTACTACAATTATATCAAGCTTGTCTAAGAAGGGTAATACCACTTCCCATTCAGTATCAGGATTAATTGCTAAGCCTGCTTTAACATTATGTGATTTAATTTTATCAATACATTTATCAATATCATCATTTGCCTCAGGATGAATGGATATGATGTTAGCACCAGCTTTTATAAATTCTTCTATGTACGGCTCTATAGGGTCAATCATTAAATGAACATCAAATGGAATTGAGGTTCGATCTCTTACTGATTTTACAATACTTGGTCCCATGGAAATGTTTGGAACAAAATGACCATCCATTACATCTACATGAATATAGTCAGCTCCTGCTTTTGCAAGAGCAGCAACTTCCTCACCAAGTTTAGAAAAATCTGATGCTAAAATTGATGGTGAAACTTTAATCTTATTTGTCATGGAGCTATCATTCTTATATCAAAAGCCTCTAGAGATTAAAACTTTTTATATAATTTAGAGATAAAAAAACCGTCAATGCCACCTTCTTCTTGCAAATGTGGTAGTGTGTTCAAATAACCTTTAGGTGAAATGAAGGCTTGGTATTCAGGAAAGTCATCTTTATTAATTGGCATACTAGAAATTGAGGTATTATCTTTAAGAAAAGCTTCAATCTGACCTTCGCCTTCTTCATATTCTAATGAACAGACACAATAAACTAGAACACCGTCATTATTTAAAAATTCAACTGATTGTTCTAAAAGCATTTTTTGTAATTTGATATTAGATTTTATATCTTGTTGATCTTTTATATGAATTAAATCAGGGTTTTTACGAATTGTACCAGTTGCTGAACAAGGAGCGTCCAGTAAAATAAAGTCATATTTTTTTTCTGGTTGCCATTTTAAAACATCGGCACAAATAACTTCAGGTTTCAAACCAGTGCGTTGAAAATTATCTTTCATAGTATCAATTCTTTTCCTTGATATTTCTACACATGTTACATTTGCACCCATTGCAACTAATTGCATAGCTTTACCACCTGGAGCTGAGCATAAATCAAGTACATTTTTATTTTTTATATTCCCTAAAATATTAGCAGGTATGGTTGCACCGACATCTTGCACCCACCACTTGCCTTCCTTAAAACCATCAATTTCAATTATTTTACCTGGATTATTTAACCTATAACTTCCTGGTAATGTATTTTGTAATTCAAGAAAATTATTCTCTTGATCAACATAGCTAATATCTAATGGAGGTTCTGATAATGAAGCATTTATTATTTTTATAGTTTCAGTTTTGCCATAAGTTTTTGACCAAGAATCCCAAAGCCAACCAGGAATTCTTTTTGATTCATCTAAGGTAGATTGAGTATTATTTTTTAAAAATTTTCTAAGTACGGCATTAATTAATTTACTAAAGTGCATTAAACGCTTTTTATTTTTTGCAATTTCTACCCAAGAGTTAATCACGGCATAAGCAGGTCGTTCTAAATCAATAAGTTCAATAAGTGCAATGCGAATACAGTTTCTAACCATGATATTACGTGGAGATATATTTTTATCAGTTAGTTGATCAATGATATTGTCGATTTCAAAAAGCTTCCTACATAGTACAGATAAAATAAATTTGGTTTCTGATCTTTTGTTTTTTATCTCTCTAGCTACTTTATTATTATAAAAGTGTTCGATGACTTCATTGAGTGGCGTTTTGCCACACGTGAATTCATTGGCAATTTCCAGTGTTACAGTTCGTTGATCGTTTAATAAAGACATTGTATTGTTGACGGTTAATAAATTAGAATTATATAGACACTTATGAAAAATATAACACTATACATTATTGCATTTTCCCTATTTTTAATCTCTTCTGCATTTGCGGAGACTTATGAGGTGCAAATGCTTAATAAACTCGAAAAAGAGCGTAACCTTTATAACCCAAGTATTATCTATGTTAATTCTGGTGATACCGTTAAATGGATTGCCGCAGATAAGGGGCACAATGTTGCTTTTACTAAAAAAGGTGTTCCAGATGGTGTTGAGCTTTATAAGTCGAAGCTTAATTCTGACGCTGAGTATACCTTTAATACTGCTGGTATATATGCATACAATTGTACGCCGCACTATGGTTTAGGTATGATTGCATTTGTGATTGTAGATAATGATTTGTCAAACTTCGATCAAGTTGCTAAAATTAAATATCCTGGTAAATCAAAAAAGCTAGCCAAGGTACTATTGGAGCAAATTAAAAATGGAAGTTGATGATTTAAATAAAGATCTAAAATCAGAAAAAACTGAAGTAGATTCCACTAAGAAAAAAAATCTCAAAAAAGAGATTGGTGGACAAGACGGTCCTGAGCCAACAAGATTTGGTGATTGGGAAAAAAAAGGAATTACTTCAGACTTTTAATTATTTATTCATCCGATTATTGATTAGATCAGCTACGACCGAAGGATCAGCTAGGGTCGATGTATCGCCAAGATTACTGAAATCGTTTTCTGCAATTTTTCTTAAAATCCTACGCATAATTTTACCTGATCTAGTTTTTGGCAATCCAGGAGCCCACTGAATTAAATCTGGTGAAGCAATCGGTCCAATTTCTTTTCTTACCCATGCAATCAATTCTTTGTATAATTCTTCAGAACTTGGCGCGTTAGCGTTAAGAGTTACATAGGCATAAATTCCTTGTCCCTTAATATCATGAGGATAGCCTACAACTGCAGCCTCACTAACTTTAGGATGCGCAACTAAAGCTGACTCTACTTCTGCGGTACCCATTCGATGTCCAGATACATTTATTACATCATCGACTCTGCCTGTAATCCAGTAATAACCATCTTCATCTCTTCGGCATCCATCACCTGTAAAATATTTACCCTCAAACTGAGAAAAATAAGTAGTTATAAATCTTTCATGATCACCATAAAGTGATCGCATTTGCCCTGGCCATGAGTCTGCTAAACATAATGATCCTTCACACGGACCATCAAGAACATTACCTTCTGCATCAACAATTTCTGGTTTAATTCCAAAAAATGGTTTTGTGGCTGAACCAGGTTTTTGATCAATCGCACCTGGTAAAGCAGATATTAAAATTCCACCTGTTTCGGTTTGCCACCAAGTATCAACAATGGGACATTTTTTTTCACCAATAACGTTATAATACCACATCCAAGCTTCAGGATTAATAGGCTCACCTACTGAACCTAATAACTTCAAACTTGAACGATCTGTTTTTTTAACTGGACCATCACCCTCACGCATAAGAGCGCGCAATGCGGTTGGCGCTGTATAAAAAATGTTTACTTTATGTTTATCAACTACTTGCCAAAATCTTGAGGCATCAGGATAATTTGGTACACCCTCAAACATTAAAGTAGTGGCACCATTTGCAAGCGGTCCATAAACAATATAGCTATGACCAGTTACCCAGCCCACATCTGCAGTACACCAATAGATGTCTCCAGGCTTATAATCGAAAACATACTCATGTGTCATTGATGCATAAACCATGTAACCACCAGTCGTGTGTAGAACACCTTTTGGTTTTCCAGTTGAGCCAGAGGTATAAAGAATAAATAGAGGGTCTTCAGCAGACATCACTTCTGGTTCACAATCAGATGCAGATTGACTGGTTAAATCTTCATACCAAATATCTCTTCCTTCCTCCCAATCAATTTTATTACCAGTTCGTTTTACAACAATACAGTGCCTAACATTACCTGCAATATTCATTGCAGCATCAGTATTTGCTTTTAATGGAATAGCTTTATTTCCTCTAACACCTTCATCGGAAGTTATTATAATATCAGATTTACAGTCACTTATTCGACCGGCAAGTGCATCAGGTGAAAAACCACCAAATACAACTGAATGAATTGCACCAATTCGTGCACAGGCTAACATTGCATAAGCTGCCTCTGGAATCATAGGCATATAAATTGTTACGCGATCTCCTTTTTTAACATCAAGTGATTTTAGACCATTAGCTAACTTACAAACTTCTTCATGTAATTCTTTATAAGTAATATATTTTGATTGAGATGGATCATCGCTTTCCCAAATAATTGCTGTTTGGTTTGCTTTAGTAGCTAGGTGTCTATCAATACAGTTTGTTGAGGCATTTAACTCACCATCATAATACCATTTTATTTTGAAATCTTTTTGTTGATATGAAACATCTTTGACTTTGGTATACGGAGTAACCCAATCAATACGGTTACCCTGCTCTTTCCAAAATTCTTCATTATTATTAAAAGATTTTAAGTAATCAGATTCATATTGGTCTGCATTAATTAAAGTATTTTTTGACCATTCTTCACTTACTTTAAAAATCTTATTGTCTGACATGGAAAATATCTTATTAAATCCCACCTAAATTGCAAATAATCTTCCATGACTTAGCATCTATAGGCATAACAGAGAGTCTTGATTGTTTTACCAGTGCCAAATGAATAAGCCTCTCATCATTTTTTATCTGATCAAGGTTGACTGTATTTTTTAGGGGTTTTACCGCTACCACAGTGACCATTCCAAATCGCTCACTTTTATCCGTTGGATCAGGATGATATTCTTTCTTTACTTTAACTATGCCGATAATGTCCCGTTCTTTTACAGAGTGATAAAAGAAACATAAGTCGCCTTTTTTCATTTTCTTCATGTTATTAGATGCTTGATAATTTCTTACACCATCCCAGCCTTCGCCTTTAGACCCAACTTTAACTTGTTGTTCCCAAGACCACGTACTTGGTTCAGATTTCATTAACCAGTATTCCATTTTAATTCTCCTTAACTATTGGTCTATTTAATAATTCACTTATAGTCTTATTAATGTTTTTTTCTTGATACAAAATTTTATATATAGCGTCATTAAGTGGTAGGGATAATTTTAGTTTTGTTCCTAACTTTTTTATTGCCGTAACTGTATAAGCACCTTCAGCTATAGTTTTTTTATTTTCTAAAATATTGCCTAGTTTTTTTCCTTTAGCTAAATCAAAACCAAGAGAAAAGTTTCTAGATTTTTTTGACGAGCAAGTAAGAAATAAATCACCCAGACCTGACAAACCCGATAGTGTTTCTGATTGCACATTTAGTTTTTTACCAACAGATTTTATTTCTGCAAAACTTCTCGCAATTACAGAAGCTACTGCATTTTCACCAAATTTTTTTCCAACTATGATGCCACAGCCGATTGCATAAACATTTTTCATAGCACCACAGATTTGAGCACCAATAATATCAGTTGATAAATATGGTCTAAATGTTTTAGAACTTATTAAGTCTGCTATTTGTTTAGCGTCAGATAATTTTTTTGCTGCAATTAAAGAAGCTGTTGGTTTACCAAGAGCAATTTCAAGAGCAAAATTTGGGCCTGACATAACTGCTATTTTATTGTGAGGAAGTAATTTGCCTATCACTTCACTTATTAATGAAGTTGATTTTATATCTATTCCTTTTGAACAATTTATTAGCATACAATCTTTTTTAATTATCTTTTTTAAAGGCCTTAATGTCATTTGAATATACTGAGTAGGAACAACAATAAAAAGAAAATCTAAATTTCTTAAATCATCTAGATCATTAGTTATCTTTAATGATTTCTTAAGTTTAATTTTATTTAAAAAAGATTTATTAATTCTAAACTTTTCAATATCTTTTTTTACCTGTATTTCTTTTGCCCACAACAATACATTGGAATTTTTATCACTTAATAATTTAGCAATAGTAGTGCCCCATGCACCAGCACCGATAATTCCAATAACTGGATTTTTATGCATCTACTCTTTTCCCTTTTAAGAAGATTGCTTTTTTGTCCAGTGGCCATCTTGGTTTAGGCTTAAAAGTAAGACTATTAGTTTTCTTTCTTTTAAGTCTTTCGAGACCAGCGTAGGCGATCATTGCGGCATTATCAGTACATAAATAAAGTGAAGGAAAAAAAATATTATAGTTATTTTTTTCTCCAATATTAAAAAATATTTTTCTAATTTTCTTATTTGCAGCTACTCCACCAGCAACTACTATAGAAACTTTCTTATTTGGATAAATTTTCTTGAATTCATTGATCGCATTTTTAGTTTTTACTTCTAATATGTCACATATAGTTTTTTGAAAAGAAGCAGCAACATCATATTTAAATTTCTTATTTTTAATCTTAGTCATGGCCACTTTTTGTGCCACGGCAGTTTTTAAACCTGAGAAAGAAAAATGACAGTTTTTTTGGCTTATGATAGGTTTAGGGAAGATATATTTTTCTTCATCACCTTGTAGTGCATACTTTTCAATCTCAGGGCCACCAGGATATTTTAAACCTAATACTCTTGCACTTTTATCAAATGCTTCACCTAAAGCATCATCCAAGGTTGTTCCAATTCTACTATAATTATTAAAATTATTTATTATTGTAAATTCAGTATGACCACCTGAAACTAATAATAATAAATATGGATATTCTATTTCATGTTCGAGTTTTGCTGAAAGTGCATGACCTTCAAGATGATTAATAGCAATAAAAGGCTTACCTATAACTGAAGCTAATGTCTTAGCGGCAACAACGCCTACAATTAAGCCACCCAATAATCCAGGTCCGGCAGTTGCTGCAACAGCATCTATCTGGCTTAATTTAATTTTTGCTTTTGATAGAGCCTCACTAATTAATTTATCAATTACCATTGAATGAGATCTAGCTGCTATTTCAGGAATGACTCCGCCACTTTTCTCATGCAGTTTAATTTGTGAATTAACTATATTAGATAGAATTTCCTGATCACTAGCTGATTTCTCTCTTACAATTGAGACAGAGGTTTCATCACAACTTGACTCTATTCCTAAAACTACTCTTTTTTGATTCATATTTAATTTTATTTAAAAAAACTCGATATTTATTTAAATTCCCTGCTAAAAGTATAAAGAAATATACACAGATAACCTTAAAAAAACTAATCCAATAAGTTTAAAAATTATTTATACTAAATACTAATGAATTCTGAAAAAAAATTAATCGTTGGATCAAGAAACAGTAGAATGGCGCTGGCTCAAACTAATGAGTTCATAGAAGCTTTTTTAAAAGAAAATTCTGATTTTAATAGAGAAAATATTCAAATTAAGCCCATTATAACTTCAGGCGATATTAATCAAAAAGATCGTTTAGATCTAATAGGTGGCAAGGGTTTATTTGTAAAAGAAATAGAGCAAATGCTTCTTGATAAAGAAATTGATGTAGCAGTTCATTCGATGAAAGATATGCCTACAATATTGACTCCAGGACTTAAAATTACTGCCTGGCTATCAAGAGGCGATGAGAGAGAAGTTTTAATTGGTGATCAAAACCAAACAATTATGCAACTTAAACCTAATTCTGTAATTGGAACCAGCTCAATAAGAAGAAGATCGCAAGTGTTGAATTTGCGAAGTGATTTATGTATCAAATTAATTAGAGGCAATGTTGATACTAGAATTCAAAAGCTTGATCAGGGACAGTATAATGCATTGATCCTTGGGTATGGTGGTATCAAAAGATTAGGACTTGAAAATCGAGCTACTCAGGTATTTTCAACTAGTGAAATTTTACCTCCAGCTTGTCAGGCATCTATAGGTGTACAAACATTAGATGGTGATAGTGAATTAATAAATTTAATTTCTAATACTAATCATAAAAGCTCATCAATCATAGGAACAGCAGAAAGAAAAGTTTTAGAAATTTTACAAGTTAATTGTAATAGCCCTATTGGTGTTTTTGCATTCATCGATAACAAAAATTTTTTTACTATTAAAGCTGAGTTATTCAGTCACAATGGTCTAGAAAAATATGTTGCAAAAGCATCTGGGAAATTAGAAGAGTCAATCAACCTTGCTAATAAAGTAGGTAATATAATTATTGATGAAGTTGGTCTAGGCTTTATCAAAGAATTGGATAACTTAAAAAATGATTTTAATTACTCGCCCTAAAGAACAATCAAAAGATTTAGAATTATTACTTACTTCTAAGGGCTATGAAACCTGTCAAGAAAGTTTATACAGCTTTAAATATCATAAAAATAAAATTGCTTATGATAAAAATAATTACTATATTTTTCCAAGTATTCATTCTGTTAAAAGCTTGATCAATAGTAAACAAATTTATAAATTTAAAAATGCAAATATATTTGCTATTGGAAAAAAAGTAAAACAAGCTCTAATTAAGTTAGGTTGTAAGAGGGTATTGGCGGTATCTGAAGACGGCGACTCGTTGATAAAAATTTTAAATACCCAAATAAATTCAAAAGTTAATTTTATTTACTTTGGTAGCAATATTATAAATAAAGATTTTTTTATCAAAGCCAAAAAAAATAAATTAAATATTCAAAAAAAAACAATTTATAAGACACTTCCTTCGAAAAAATTATCAAAACACATAATTAATAATTTAAAACTAAATAAAGTTAGAGGTATTGTTTTCTATTCATTATTGTCTGTAGATACTTTTTTAAACCTTGTATCGAAGTACAAGATTTTATCAGATGTTAAGAAAATAAACACGTATAGTATTAGTGAGCGTGCTGCAAAGCCACTTAGGCAATATAAATTTAAATATATTTATATTGCTAGAAAACCCAACCAAACAGCTCTAGTTAAATCTATTAAGAAAGCCCATGCTTCAAATAGACTTTAATTTATGTAATATGTGATGAATTTATCCTAAAAATCATTAAATAGTTTGAATTAAGCCAAAATACTCTAATTTTCGGATACACAAAGTCTAATTTGCATAATTAAATATGTAATTTGAATACATATATAATGTAACTATTTAAAACAGTTAATCGATAAGCTTAATTATTATATATAATTCTTGACTATTCTTTAGTTTTTTCGTGTAATGATCGCAATCGAGTGGGATCTATAAAAAAAGCTATTACTCGTACAAATTTAATATGTTAATTGGGGAATAAAACATGCACACAATACAATCACAAATAGTAAAATTAATTACGGTTTTAATTTTTACTGTAACTTCTTTGTCAGTAGTCTCTGCACAAGAGATTAATACTGAAAATTTTTCCGGAACAATCAATACTACTTTATCTTCTGGATTCACAATGAGAGCTTCAGAAAGAGATTGTAGTGTAAATTTTGGCTATCAACATACTAGTGTGGTAGGTGCATGGGGTTCAATTTATTCACAAAATGGAGCAGGATGTTCAGGATATAGAACTGATGCTTATGGCAACACCTCAACTGAATATATAAACATCGCCGGCAGTAACCCTAATTCTGATGATGGCAATTTAAACTTTGACAATGGTGATATTGTTAATGCTACACAAAAATTTTATACTGAAATTATCGGTAACACTAATGGGGTTGGCATAAACCTTTCATTAACTGGACACATAAATCCAGTGAATGATATTAATGCACCACTCTTTAAAACATTAAAATCAGACGCTTTAGAGCAACAAGAGCAAAACTTATCTTTATTGAATGCCTATATCACTACTGAATTTGATACTGGTAACAACTTTATTGATGCAACTATCGGGCGATCAGTAATTAGTTGGGGTGAAGCAACTTTTATTCCAGTTACTGCTAACGGTTTAGTAACCGGCGCTTTAGATTTAACAAAATTAAGAGCACCTGGTTCTTCTATTAAAGAAGCACTAATGCCAGTAGAACAAATTGTTTTAGCATCTAATATTGATGGTATTGGTATTGAAGGATATTACCAATTTCAAACTGACATGGTTCAGCTAGATGTTGCGGGATCATTTTTTGGTAGTGAAGTTGTTGGTACGGGTGAAGCAGGCTTAATTGCTGGCGGTTCTTTCCAAGATGAAAATTCTAATACTTGTCCATATCAGTTAACTTATGCAGCAAGCACTGCAAATTGTACTGATGCAATTTATGCTACTGCTAGTACTGGAGCTTATTCAGCTGATACCTTCTTAGATGCCGCATTTGATTTGGCAGCTGGATCTTCAGCTTCGCAAACTGCTACTGCAATTGGTCAAGGAATTACAACTACTAAAGTATTTGGGTCAGCTAGCTTAGCACAAAATACATTTTCAACTTTAACTACTGGTTTACCATCGGGTAAAACTGTTGCAGATTTAACAACAGCAACAACAGCGGGTAGCGCATTTTATCAAAATACTACGGCTGGCTTTTTAGAAGCAATGACACTTGCTGGCTCTCATACAGTTAGACCTACTGAACGTATCGGTGGTGTGCAAATTTCTGTTGCTGATGATGGTAAATTTAAGCATGCTAGAAGTGATGGTCAGTTTGGACTTAAACTTACAAGTTACATTGATACAGCGGGCGGAATTGATTTATCGTTCTACTATTCTAACTATCACAGTAAAGTACCTTACTTAAGAGTTAAGGGTCAAAAAGGATTATTCGCTGGCGATCTATACGGATTGTTTAACGCAGCAGTCTATGACCAAATGGATAACAACTTTAGTGCACTGGCTGCATTTAAATCTGGTGGTGCTTACAACACAGCTTTTACAGGCAACACTTTTGGACAAAATATTGTTAAAGGGATCCAAGAAATTGCTTATAGTTCAGCGATCTGTAATGCCGCATTAGGTAAAGCTTTTACAGCTGTTTATAGTGGTGGTGCAACAGGTAACAAATTCACTACGTCAGTACAAGAGCGTGCAGCATGGGCAAATGCTATGATGTCTACTGCAATTACTGGAGTTAAAAGTAAAGCGCATGATCCAAATAAATGTGGTGGGTTTGCAACAGCAGCTAATACAACTTCAGACACAAGACATGCTGCTGGAGGTGTTTCAGCATTTGGTAGTGCATCAGGAACAGATAAAACTGGTGGTGCTAAAGATACTCATTTAGCAATAATGGGAACTGGTGCAATCATTGGTGCGGCAATTACTCCTATGAATTACTTTGAATATGACTTTATCTTTCCCGAAGATAATCAAATCTTTGGAACTAGTTTCAGCACCGTTGTTGACGGTACTGTGGTTCAAGGGGAATTAAGTTATAGACCGGATTTCCCACTGGCAACGCCAGGTGGCAGTCAGGTTAACCAATTAGCAGATGCTTCTGGTGCAACTCAAACATTAAACTGGGTAGCTTTTAACCAACTTGATGGTTTAGGACGTACAGCGGCTACTGATGCTGATGCACTTGGTGCTGGTAGCACATCATTAGGTGATGGTCTACAAATGGCCCTTGGTTATCAGGTACTTGGTGCAACAGGTGCTTATACAACTCAAAGCACTGCAGCCTATACTACGGCACTGCGTGACTTTAAGCGTTCATCATTACCAGCAATCTCTACAGCTACAGTAATTGCAGGAGACTATTATTCTACTCCATTTATAGAGTATGATGTGTGGTCAGCTGATATTGGAACAACTTCTGCATTCAATGCTTCTCACCCGATTACTGTCGGACTTGGCGCTGATAGTGTTGTGTTCCTAACTGAATTAGCTATGGTTACAATCGCCGATCTAGATAATTCTAGTGGTTATGTTGCTCGTGGAGGTTTTTCTGAAAGTGGAGATTCATCGGAAAAGTGTAAAGGTGCTTTTGGTACATCCAATGTTTATACAGCCACTAAATCTGTTACTGCAATTGGGTCGTCACAAACTGATGGCTTGTTCGGTAACGGTGGTTACTGTGAAGATAATCCAGGTGCCGGAACAACTTCATTGTCATATAGATTAATAGGAGCAGCAACATACAATAACTTTGCAAATACGCAATGGAGTGTAAGACCTAATTTTGCATGGTCACATGATCCTTATGGATACGGACCGTCGTCTTTAGGTGGTTTTGTTGAAGGTAGAATGTCACTTGCATTAGGCCTAGGTGCTACTAAAGGTGCAGTAAGCGCTTCATTATCGTATGTTAATCAATTAGGTGATGCTGAAAGTAATATATCTATAGATAAAGATACGTTATCGGCATCTGTCTCATACGCATTTTAATTTAAGGAGAAATAGAACATGAAAATAATTAAACTAATAAAATCGGTTACTTTCGTAACTATAGCCTCTTTAATGAGTGTAGTTATTGCTTCGGCAGAAAGCCCATCGTATTCTGTAGATAGTTCAAACTATATGCAGCATGCTGATAAGTTAACAGAAGGTCAGATGAAGGCATTCGAAAGCTATGCAGACTATAGAATTGACGTTTATGCAACATCTGCTGAATGTAGAATACCTGACGCTGTAAGAGCAGTAAGTGGTAGTAATTCTAAAATGGTTAATGGTAATGAGGGTATTGAGTGGAACACAATAGGCGGAAAGCCTTTTCCAAATCCAACCGAAGCCCAGCATTATATTTGGAACCATAGATCGGCTCCACATTACAATGCTAGTATTCATAGAACTTTAACAGCATACATTGTTAAAAATGATGGCACGACATCAGTTGGTAAGGGCGATAATTATATCGAATTTCCTGGCGCTTTAAATTCTCCTTTAAGAGGTTTAGTCGATGAAAACATTTATGCTCTATACATGGTTAAGAATATGTCACCTGCAAGAATTGCCGGTACATTAACTATGTTACATGATCCATATGATAGCGCAGTTGAGCAACGTAAAGCATGGCAGTATAGTCCAGCAACACGTCGAGTGCGAAGAGCACCTGATGTATCATATGACTCTTTCGTTGATCAAACAGGCGGTTTAGCAACTATTGATTCATACAATATGTTTACTGGTGCCCAAGATCGTTTTGATTGGAATTTAGTTGGTAAAAAAATGATGTTAATTCCTCATAATAATTCAAGATTGGGAGATGTTGGTGCGGCTGAAAAAATTACTTCAAGCAGAAACTTTGTTGATCCTAGTCTATACAGATATGAAGAGCGTGAAGTAGCAATTGTTGAAGCAACTTTAAAAGAAGGTTCTCGACATATATTTCCAAGACAAATGATGTATGTAAGCACTGACGAACATAATGCAATTATGGTTAGAGATCATTATGATGGTCAAGGTAATTTAGCTAAACATCAACTTGGTTCGCGTGGATTGGACGTTGCTGCAGGAAATTGTCAATTCAATGGTGAGCAAACTATGGATTTTGCAACAAGAGCTTTTGTGATCCAGAATACTTTAGGTGCAGGTCATGATGATCTTGAACTTGAATATGATACGGTCAATATGGGAATGAATTTTTATTCTCCAGATGGTCTAAGACGATTTGCTAGATAAGTATCTACGCATATAATAAAAAAAGGCCTGAATAATCAGGCCTTTTTTTTATTTTCAATATAAATAAAGTAAAGTAGACTGCGCTTCTAATCAATTTGGTTTCTATATTTATGAGATATCTAATATTAACATTAATAAGTTTCTTTGTAACATTATCGATTGCATCTGCTTCTAATTTTAATTTAGATACAGGCTTTGCGGCTGTTTCCAGTAAATATAATAAAACCTTAATCAATGCTGTTGACAAAGCAGATAATAGAATTATCGGTGTAGGCATTCATGGAATTATAATTTATTCAGATGATCTGGGTGTTAATTGGGAACAAGCAATTGTGCCAACTACTAAAACATTAACTGATATTGATTGTGTAAATAAAAATGTTTGTTGGGCTACTGGCCATGATGCCTATATTTTGAAAACTACCGACCAAGGTCAAAGCTGGACAATTCAATATCAAGATGAAATTTTTGACGCTCCATTATTATCGATTTCTATGTTTAATGAGAATTCTGGCATAGCAGTAGGTGCTTTCGCTAAATCATTAATTACAAATGATGGCGGGGATACATGGCAAGATTTTTTTGTGACAGAAGATGAATTTCAACCACATTTAAACAATGTTTTGGTTAATGATCAAGATGCTTACGTTACCGGAGAATTAGGTTTATTTTATCACTCTTCAGATCAAGGACTTAACTGGTCAATATTTGAAACTGGGTACATAGGCTCTCTCTGGTCTTCATTATTAATTTCTAAGAATGAATTAATTTTGATTGGTATGTCAGGTAATATTATTACCGCTAGCCTAATTGATGGTAATAAATTTAAATTTAAAAATTATTTTAATGGTGTAAAAAATACTCTAACAAGTGCAATCAATTTATCTAACGGTAAAGTTGCAATAGCCGGTCTTGGTGGCGTTATTTCAGTTATAGATTTTAACGATAGTAAAGATATTACAACATGTGTTCGACAAGATAGACTTGGTAACAATGCAATAGTTGAAGGAGAAAATGATAATCTTCTTATTATAGGACAAAACGGTTTACGCACACACAGTATGCAAGAGTGTTATGCAAGTTCTATGCAAAATTCCAATACTAATACTTGGATTTCTTCTAAGCTAAATTAATTTTTTTTATGGATCGAGTAAAAAATAAAATCGCTCTAGTAACAGGTGGTGCTTCTGGGCTAGGGTTGGCAAGTGGTAAGCTACTATTGGAAGAAGGTGCGAAAGTTGTATTTACTGACATTAACCACAAAGCACTAGACCAAATTCCTCAACTTATAGATAAAAAGTATCAAGGCTCATATAGCTTTAAAGAGCTAGATGTAACTAATGAAAATAATTGGAAAACTGTATTAACAGAAGTTATGGAGGAATATAACGGTATTAATATTTTACTTAATAGCGCAGGTATATCCTTAGGTGCAGACATTGCTTCAACTTCTTTTGAAGTTTGGAAAAAAGTACACGCTGTCAATTTAGATGGTGTTTTTTTAGGTTGCAAGTACGCACTACCTCATATGGCTATAAGTGGGATTGGATCGATTATTAATATTTCTTCAATTTCAGGCATTGTTGCTGGATGGAACACTGCTGCTTATAATTCATCAAAAGCAGGTGTAAGACATTTAAGTAAATCAATTGCTCTATATTGTGGCAAAAAGGATATAGATGTAAGATGTAATTCTATTCATCCCGCTTTTGTAGATACACCAATTTTAGATCCTATGAAACAAGCTTTTGGTGATGAAGGTGCAATTGAAAAACTTTCACGCCAAATTCCAATCAAAAAAATTGGAGATACGGATGATGTTGCTTATGCGGTTTTATATCTTGCATCAGAGGAATCAAAATTTATGACAGGCGCTGAAATCGTCCTTGATGGTGGCCTTAGTGCAATGTAGCTTTAAGCTAAGTTAAAGTTATGAATAAAGAAAAAACTGCCTTAATTATTTTACATCAAAGACGATCATCAATAGGTGATGTGGGCCTTAAACTTAAAAAACGTGGTTATAGGATTGATGTAAGGAAGCCTTCGCTAGGTGAGAAATTACCCGATAATATGGATCATCATGATGTAGCCATTATCTATGGTGGGCCCATGAGCGCCAATGATGATAATACTACAATTAAATATGAAACTGACTGGATCAATGTAGCCCTTGAGGCCAATAAACCTTTTTTAGGAATCTGTCTTGGGGCTCAAATGTTGGCAAATAATTTAGGAGGTACTGTGCAAAGAGCTACCGATAGATCACACGAAATTGGTTTTTTTGAGATTATTCCAAATTTAGAGGGATTAAAAATTTTTCAACAACAAAAAACTTTTTTCCAGTGGCACAATGAAGGCTTCACGGTTCCCAATTCGTGTAAGATTTTAGCTCATGGCACGAAATTTCATCAGCAAGCATTTCAGTATCAAAATGCATATGGTATTCAATTTCATCCTGAAGTAAATTTGAGAATGCATTTAGCATGGCTATATTTTGCTGGATATATGTTAAAAGAAACAGGCGCACAAACACAAATAAAACAGCTCAATTTAAGATTAAAACATGGAAAAAAAATAAATTTGTGGTTAGATCACTTTCTTGATAATTATTTATTGAAAATATAAAACATGGAACCTATTTTACTACTTTTATACCGAGTCATTGATATATATTTTTATATATTAATTATTAATATTGTCTTGAGTTGGTTGATTGCATTTAATATTGTTAATACACAGAACAAGATCGTGGTAACAGTTCTATATGCGACAAGCAGATTAACAGACCCGCTCTTAAATCCTGTACGGCGTATTATCCCCAATCTTGGTGGCATTGATATTTCACCTATTATTCTTGTTTTATGTTTATTATTTATACAAGATTATATTCGATTTAATTTATATATTTAAGGAAACTCATGACAGCAACTATTATAGACGGAAAAATTATTGCAGCAGAAGTACGTGCAGAAGCAAAAGTAGAAGTGGAAAAATTTGTTAGTTTATATAATACTAATCCGTGCTTAGCAGTAGTCTTAGTTGGTGAAAATCCAGCAAGCCAGGTATATGTAAGAACAAAATCTAAAATGGCTAAAGAAATTGGTATGGATATTGAAGACCATATTAAAGATAAAGATATTTCTGAAAAAGATTTAATTGATCTAATAGCTCAACTAAATAATGATAAAAAAGTTAATGGAATTTTAGTACAATTACCTTTACCAGAACATATTGACTCAAGAGTAATTATTGATGCTATAGACCCTATAAAAGATGCTGATGGCTTTCATGCTTTAAATGTTGGGCGTAACTCAATTGGTGGTGATTTATTAAAAAAATCATTTGTCCCCTGCACACCATTAGGTTGCTATTTGATGCTTAAAAAAAATATTCCAAATTTAGCAGGAATGCATGCAGTAATTATTGGAAGATCGAATATTGTTGGTAAGCCTATGGCACAACTACTATTAGAAGAGTCATGTACTGTTACAACGGTACATTCAAAAACAAAAGACATTGAAACTATTACACGTCAAGCGGATATATTAGTTGCTGCTGTAGGTAGACCATTAATGGTTAAAGCAGATTGGATTAAACCTGGAGCAGTTGTTATTGATGTAGGTATAAATAGAGTAGAAAACCCATCCGATACCTCAAAAACTATGTTAGTTGGAGATGTTGATTATGTTAATGCAATGAGTGTTGCTTCAGCAATTACACCAGTTCCGGGTGGAGTAGGGCCAATGACTATTGCCTGTTTATTAAGAAACACGGTTCAAGCGGCCTTTAGACAAAAAATTTCTAAAATATAAATTTATTTTTTATAAAAAGAAGTTGTGAGAGCAATTTTACCCACAGCTTTTCTTGCTAGAATATGGTCAAGAGCATCAGCAGCTTTTTCTAATGGAAACATTTGCGTAATTGGTGCTTTGATTTTACCTTCTTCATGCCATTTTGTTAATTGTTCCATATTAGCTAAATGATTTTGAGGTTCACGCATTGCAAAGGCACCCCAAAAAACTCCCACCATAGAACAGCCCTTAACTAAATATAAATTTAATGGAATCTTTGGAATTTCACCAGCAGCAAAGCCAATTACAAGATGCCTTCCGCCCCATGCAATACTTCTAAGCGCGGGCTCACTAAATTTATCTCCCAATGGATCGTAGATTATATCTGGACCTTTTCCTCCAGAAGCTTTTGCAATATCTGCTCTAAATAATTTAACCTGATCTCTATCTGATAAATCATAATCACCATAATTTATTAATTCATCTGCACCATATTCTTTGCAGACCGCAAGCTTCTTATCAGTAGAAGCCGCGGCAATAACTTTTGCACCCATTGCTTTAGCTATTTCAATTGCTGAAATACCCACACCACCGGAGGCCCCTAAAATTAAAACAATTTCACCTTGCTTTAATTGAGCTTTGTCTTTTAATCCGTAGTGCGATGTTCCGTATGTAGTTGTAAAACAAGCGGCTGTGGCAAAGTCCATATTAGAAGGTTTTTTGTAAACTTGATTTGGTGAGACAATAATTTGCTCGGCATACCCACCAAACGTTGGCATAGCCAAAACCTCATCACCTACCTTGTAAGCTGTAACACCCTCACCAATTTCACTAATTACACCTGCAATTTCATTACCAGGGGTGAATGGTAATGTTGGTTTAAATTGATACATGTCTTTAATAATTAAAGTGTCAGGAAAATTAACTCCAGCTGCATGAATATTTATTAATATTTCATTTTTCTTAGGAGAAAGTGGCTCCATATCCTCTAAAACAAGGGCACTTGGAGGTCCAAATTCTTTACAAACTATTGCTTTCATTATGTTAATTCCCGATATATAAATTATTGAATATGAGATTTTATACTAAACTAATTGCAATATTTCTACTAGCAACTTCTGTGAATGCCTTTGGTATTGTTGATTCTAAACTAATTGGAGAGTACGGATCTGGTAAGGCTTGGATGGCTAGAGTTTCTGAAAATGGAGATCAAAAAATATGTTTTATGTCATCGAATCCAATCTCCACTTCACCAGATAATTTAAATCGTGGCTCAGCGGCCTTAATGATTACCAATATGCCAAATGAAAAAGTATTTAATGAGCCAAGTGTACAAGCAGGGTTCCCATTTAAATTGGGGTCTAATGCAACAATGATTATTGGAGATTCAGCTCATAAACTTTTTACAGCAGGAGAAGGTGCTTGGGTTGAAGAGACAAAATTAGAAAAAAAAATTATTCAGCAAATGAGAAAAGGTTCTAGAGTAAAAGTTAAAAGTATTTCAACAAGAAATACTAAGATCACAGATACCTATTCATTAATTGGTTTTACTAAAGCACTTGAAGCAATCAATAAAGCTTGCTCATAAATATAAAATTAAATGACAAATCTTAAGACAAATATTATTGGTCTTAGTAGAGATCAAATTAAATCAGTTCTTATTGATGCTGATTTAATTAAGCTAAATGAAAATTTTAGAGTTAAGCAAATTTGGCATTGGCTTTATTTTCATGGTGTAACAAATATTGATGATATGACATCAATATCTATTGATCTAAGAGAAGATTTAAAAACAGTTTTCACATTGAAAAGACCAGAACTTGATAAAGAGCAATGTTCAACTGATGGTACAATTAAATGGTTAATAAAATTAGAAGATGGAAATTTAGTTGAGACTGTTTACATACCAGAAGATAGTCGAGGTACTTTATGTGTTTCATCACAAGTAGGCTGCACCCTTAATTGTAAGTTTTGTCATACCGGTACGCAAAAGTTAGTAAAGAATTTATCTACTGAAGAGATAGTTTCACAATTAATGATAGCACGCGATCAACTAAAAGATTGGCCAGCAAATGAAAATAGAAAAATTTCTAATATTGTTTTCATGGGCATGGGTGAGCCTTTATATAATTACGATGCAGTAAAAAAATCAGTTGAAATATTTTCAGATCAAGAAGGTATTAAACTTTCTACAAAAAGAATCACATTGAGTACCTCAGGTATTGTTCCTCAAATATTAGAATGGGGTAAAGAGGTAGATACAGTGCTTGCCATTTCTTTACATGCAACTAATGATGAATTGCGCAATGAAATTGTTCCTATAAATAAAAAATACCCACTAAAAGAGCTTATAAAAGCGTGTCGTGATTATCCTAGATCTAGAAATTCACGCAGAATAACCTTCGAGTATGTTATGTTAAAAGGTGTAAATGACAGTTTAGAGGATGCACAAGCGCTAGTTGATTTAATCGAAGGCATACCAGCAAAAATTAATCTTATTCCATTTAATCCCTGGCCAGATTCTCCTTATGAATGTTCTAGTAATAATCAAATTAAAAAATTTGGTGACTTTATAAATGATGCAGGTTACTCAAGTCCTGTAAGGAAAACTAGAGGACAAGATATCATGGCGGCATGTGGCCAACTCAAATCTGATAGTATCAAAATTAGAAAAAGTATAAGTAGATTACAAGTATGAAGAAAGTAAATAAAGTTGTTTTAGCTTATTCTGGCGGTTTAGATACTTCGGTAATATTAAAATGGCTAAAAGAAAACTATCAATGTGAAGTAGTAACGTTTACAGCAGATTTAGGTCAAGAGGAAGATTTTGAGGCAGTTAAAACTAAAGCAAAACAACAAGGTACCTCAGAAATTTTTATTGAAGATTTAAAAGAAGAGTTTGTAAAAGACTATGTCTTCCCAATGTTTAGAGCCAACGCATTGTATGAGGGTTACTATCTACTTGGAACTGCCATTGCCAGACCACTAATTGCTAAAAAACAAATTGAGATTGCTCAGCAAGTTAAAGCTGATGCAGTAGCGCATGGCGCTACTGGCAAAGGTAATGATCAAATTAGATTTGAACTTGGTTATTATTATCATCAGTCAGATATTGAAATCATAAGTCCTTGGAGAATTTGGGATATGAATTCTAGAGCGGCATTAGTTAAATATGCCGATCAACATAATATTGAAATTTCTAAAGATAAACGTGGTGAGCAACCTTTTAGTATCGATGCTAATGTTTTACATTCTTCTGCTGAGGGTAAAGTTTTAGAGGATCCATTTGTTGAAGCACCTGAATATGTTTATACAAGATCAGTTTCTCCAATTGATGCACCAAATGAACCTGAAGAAATAGTTATAGATTTTAAATCTGGTGATGCTTGTGCAATCAACAATGAGTCTTTGTCCCCTTATAACTTGCTTGAAAAATTAAATATTATTGGTGGCAAGCATGGCGTAGGTCGGATTGACTTGGTCGAAAATAGATTTATTGGAATGAAATCTCGAGGAGTTTACGAAACGCCAGGTGGAACAATTCTATATCACGCGCATAGAGCAATAGAGAGTATAACGTTAGACAAAGAAGTGACTCACACCAAAGATGACATCGCCCCTAGATACGCTAAATTAATTTATAATGGTTTATGGTTTTCACCTGAGCGAGATATGTTGCAAGCTATGATAGATCAGACACAAAGCAATGTATCTGGAAGGGTCCGTATTAAAATTTATAAAGGCAATGTAATGGTCACTGGTAGAGAATCGCCTTTTTCACTATATAACAATGGCTTAGCTACATTTGAGGATGATGACAATATTTATAGTCAACAAGATGCTGAAGGCTTTATTAAATTAAATGCCCTAAGACTCAGAAAGAACTAAAAATTATTAATTAATTTTTAAATAATCAAGTGTTTGACAATCTAAGTTAATCATCTAGTTTCACGATTATAAAAATCAATCAATCTCATTATTTTATTATGTTTAAAAAATTAAAAATTACTTTTATTTCAATAACCTTAATATTATCTTCGCTCTACGTAGTTAATGCAGAAGATGTATTACAAGACGGTATAAATCATACACTTAATAAATTAGGTGAGACGATTACATCAGCATTGCCTGGTGAAGGTGATACTGAAATCACTATTCATTCACAAGATAATTACGACTTAAGGTATTCTATCTTGGCTGTTCGCCCGCTAGCAATGAATCCATATTCAAAAATTTCTAATAAACATTTGTATTTTACTCAGCTTCGATTAGCAAATCATGAGCCGTATGCAAATGGTGATCAAAGAACACTGTTAAATGTTGGGTTAGGCTTTAGAACTCTGGCCCAAAATAATAATTCAATCCTAGGTATTAATTTATTCTATGACCATGAGTTTGAACAAGAGCATCAAAGAGCAAGTCTAGGAATTGAATATTTAACTAGTGCTTTTGAAATTTATGCAAATAAATATCAAAGATTAGGTGACACATCTAAATATGGTACAACTACAGAGACTGTATTAAATGGCCATGATATTAATATTGTTGGTCAATTACCTTATATGCCATGGGGTAAAGTGGTTTATAATAACTATGCTTGGTCAGGTACTAGCACTGATACTAAGGGAAAACGCTATAGCTTAGAAGCACAAGTATTAAGAAATATGATTCTTGAAGTAGGTCAAAGTGATCCAGATGTAGGTAGTAAAGAAGATTTTTGGAAACTTACTTTAAGATGGCCTGCAAACGAATTTAAACAAACAATTGTTACACACACAATTACTGAACATATGTTCCCAGAGAAAAATATGTCAGGTCAAATGTTACATAAAGTAAGAAGAACAAACAAAATTGTCACTGAAAAAGTTGCTCAACCTGGCGGTGCAGTAATAGTAAGAGGATCTTAATCATGAAAAAAATTCAAATTATTTTAATTGCAATATTTACTTTAACTTCATCAAATGTATTTGCGGAGGCTTATCTTAGAATTCTGCCTTTGGATAGTCCTTATGTTGTTTATGGAACGCCGACTCAAATGGAGTTCGATGTACAAAGTATGCAGATGTGTGAAGATTTCAATCCGGCAACAGGTATTTGTACAGGTAGTAATGACTATACATTTAACAAAACCATGACTGGTGGTTGTGATATTGCCGCAACAGCTTCAGCAAACACCAATGCCTGTAGCTATTCAAATACCTCAGCTGGAATAACTAAGAATATTGGTTACAAATATATGAGAGTAACAATGTCAAACACTATAAATCTTAATGCTTCAGTAACAGCTACAACTGCAGCAAATATTGGTAGTGGCATTAATGAAATAACTGCAGGAAACCGAACTTGCTCAACTAGAACCGGTTCCAATACTAGTATATATTTTGCTACAGCAGCAGTTTCAAGCACGTCAAGTTCACAAGCATTTACTTTGCCTCAAGGACCTGGCAACGATACGTTTGTTAATAATATAACAAACCCTACCAACTTACCAAATACTACCTTAGGTGGATCAGAAGCTAATTTGAACATTAAGTTTTTTGATGATTTAGGTTTGCAAAAAGGCACGCACTATACATTCACGAATAATTATTCAACACCCATAGCACCACTAATATGGCAAAGTGGAATTGATGCAAATGCTTCAACTTTTACGACAATCTATAGACTGAATGAGACTTATACTAAAACTACAGATGTTAATCCAACTGTGAAAATGACTTTTGATGTTACTAATGCAGTTGCAGCAAATTGGATGAAATATAATGATTCCTCTGATAATCTTACATATTCATGTGCAGTATTTATTGAACGACCACTTGTAACTTTTACTGTTGAATAAATAATTTTATTTATTCATTATTGTTGCAAGTTTAATATCTAGCTTAGATATACCTTCCACATCATGTGTAGATAAAGTTACAATAACTTTATTATAAACATTGAACCATTCCGGGTGATGATCTAA
>Ga0209709_10001060_pt1 | contig 25782 bp, 24 predicted proteins | sample ArcticOcean_MG_C_2_FD_187435 | JGI IMG/M metagenome (GOLD analysis project Ga0209709, IMG submission 187435) | Marine microbial communities from western Arctic Ocean - ArcticOcean_MG_CB4_136 (SPAdes) (version 2) | ecosystem: Environmental > Aquatic > Marine > Oceanic | place: Arctic Ocean...
TTTTTTCAAATGAGGTGACGGCTAATTTTTTATTACTAAATTTTGATAAATGTAAATTTTCAGCTAATTATATTTTTAATAAACTACAATCAAAAGGAATTATATTAAGATCTACCGAAGATGGGTATAATATTAAAAACAAATTAAGATTAACAATTGGATCCAAAAAAGAGAATATAAAACTTATAGCAGCAATTAAGGTTATATTTAATTAATTATGAAAAATGTTTTAATTATAGGATGTGGTTTAATTGGCTCTTCATTATTAAGATCAATAATTGATAAAAAAATAGGTAAAAAAATATTTATTTATGAAAAATCAAAATCAAATGTTTTAAAAATTAAAAAATTAAAATTGCCATGTGAAGTTACAAATGATTTAAAAAAGATTATCCCAAATTTAGATTTGATAATATTTTGTACACCATTAGGAGAATATGAAAAAATAATTTTAAAAATAAATAAATACCTACTGCCCAAAACAATCATCACAGATGTTGGGTCTTCCAAAGAAAAGTCTATGGATTTAATTAAAAGAAGATTAAAAAAAGGAATTTTTTGGACATCCAGTCATCCTATCGCTGGATCAGAAGTTAGTGGTCCTGAACATGGTGTTAAAAACTTGTTTCTTAATAAATGGTGCATATTAATAAAAGAAAAAAATACCAATAGGAAACACCTTGGGTTACTGACTAAGTTTTGGAAAAAAATTGGTTCTAGAGTTGCAATTATGGACTCAAAAAAACATGACACTATCTTTTCTATGACAAGCCATTTACCTCACTTAATTGCTTATAACTTAGTTAAAACAGCAACAGATTTTGAAAAACAGCAAAGTTATGAATTGATTAAATTTAGTGCGGGCGGTTTGAGAGATTTTTCAAGAATTGCCGCATCTAATGAAATTATGTGGAGAGATGTATTTTTTAATAATCAAAAAAATATTTCAAAAGTTATTGATTTATTTATTAAAAATTTACGTTCATTTAAAAAAGATATTCAGTCTAAAAATAATAAATCTATTATTAAGAAATTAGTTGATACCAAAAAAGTCAGAAAAAAAATAATTAAACTGAAGCAAGATGTTAACAAACCAGATTTTGGTAGAAGTTAATATTTTATATAAGATACTTTTTTTACTATTAATTTTGATGTTTTTTGAATTTTATCTATCGTCTCTGTTATAGGCATAATTAAAACTCTTTTTTCTGGACCATATGCATGGATTAATTTTTTAGAATTAATACAAATAGCAACATGACCTTTCCAAAATATAATGTCACCTTTTTTAAATATTCTTCTTTCAGAATTTTTTATTGAATATTTTATTTGATCTTTTGTATCTCTGGGATAAAATTTATTATTATAAAAATATAATAATTGTAAAATAGCTGAGCAATCTATTCCTTTATAAGTTTTACCACCCCAGATATATTTAGCCTTTAAAAATAATTTTAATATTTTTAAATAATTCATTTCAATATGATCAATTTTTTTTATATCAGTTTTTTTAATCCACTTATTTTTTTCAAATTCTATAAACTTTTTATTTTCTTGAATCATTGAAATTCTTGAAGCAAAGGGTAAGAAATATTTTGTCTTATTATTTGGTTTATTAAAAATACTAGCTTTTAAAATAAATACTTTATGAGTTGGTTTATAACTATTTGTATAATTCTTATTTTTTATGTAGCCAATATAATTATCAAATAACACTTTTATTTTTATCCAATTTTTACTTTTAGATAGAATTCTAAATTTTTCACCATACAAAATTTGAGAGGTTACTTCTGAAACTTCAGATGGTTTCTTATAAATATTTGATAGAGGTTTTTTGTAAAATTGATTATTTTTCACGGAGTTTTAATTTATCTTTAATAAACCACAAACAAATCAAAGATGGTATTACCATAATAGCTGTTAAGATAAAAAATACTCCCCAGTCTCCATTTAACCAATCAACCAAAGCTCCAGATGATGATGCAAGAGTAGTTCTACCAGCGGTTCCTATTGAAGCTAGTAGTGCATATTGAGTTGCAGTATAGGTTCTGTCCACGAGTAAGGAAATAAAGGCTACGAATGCAACCGTTGCAAAAGCTGCTGCTATATCATCAAATATGACTGCTACAGCAAATAATAACTCAGATTTATCACTCCATGCTAAGAGAGTAAATAATAGGTTTGTTGCAGCCATTAATATTCCCGCAAGAAACATTGCTTTTAAAACACCAGATCTAATTACAAAAAGTCCTCCTAATAATGTAAAGATAACCGTAGTTATCCATCCAAGTGTTTTTGAGTAAATAGCAATATCGCCTTTAGAGAATCCTATTTCCTTATAAAAAACTATGGACATTCGTCCAAGAAAGGCTTCACCAATCTTAAATAAAAAAATAAAGCTTAAAATTCCAACTGCAACTGAAAATCCATTTTTTTTAAAAAAGCTTATTATAGGTCCACCCAATGTACCGCTTATCCAGGCAATTAGTTTGGTTATAATATTTTGTGAACCAAGTTTATTTTCTATTAATTTGTCGGTTTCTTTCTGCTCCTTTTTTCTATTGGTAGAAAGAGGCTCGTGAACAAACATTAAACCTATGTTCATTAAAATTACAACAATACCTAAAATTAAAAATGTAATTTGCCAGTAATTAGCAATGCCAATATTTTCCAAATATTGAGCTGTAAATAAAGCTATTACACCACCCAATTTATATCCACTCCACCACCCAACAACGGCCATAGCGGCACCAGCAGCCATTGATTGGCTTTCATTTTCACCTATTTGTTCAATTCTTAAAGCATCGACAGTAATATCTTGCGTAGCTGAAGCTATAGCAATAACTAAACCAACAGTAATTAATAGTGCTAGATTTTCTGTGGGATTAATAAAACCCCAGGCAACAAGACAAATTAAAATCAAAATTTGCATTAAAACTATCCAACCTCTTCTATGACCAAGTTTTTTTGTTAGAAAGGGTATTTGAAGTCTGTCAACAAGAGGTGCCCACAAATAGTTAAAAGCATAAACCGCAAATATTAATCCTGCCCATCCGATTGTTGATCTACTTAGACCCTCTTCTTTTAGCCATAGACTTAAACTGCTTCCAATTAAAACCCATGGAAAACCAGAGATTGCACCTAGCAATAATATTCTAAGCATTCTTCTATCAAAGTAGACAGAAAAAGTTTCTGAGAGTGATTGTTTTTTAATCTCAATCATAATTAATTTCTCCAAAATGAAGGTAGAAACAATACTAGTATAGCAAATAACTCTAATCTACCCAAGATCATTCCAAGACTTAAAATCCATTTAGATACCTCAGGTAAGGATGAAAAGTTGCCATTAGGGCCAATAATAGAGCCCAATCCAGGACCAACATTTGAAATTGATGTAGCAGCACCTGAAATTGAAGTTACAAAATCTAAACCACTTAAAGATAAAAATGCAGTTATTAAAAAAAATATAACCAAGTAAAGAAAAATGAAAGAGATAATCGAAGCCATAAATTTATTATCTACAGTATTTTTGTCATATTTAATTATAAATACACCTCTTGGATAAATAATTTTTTTTAATTGAGTGATAATAAACAGATATAGAATTTGAATTCTAAAAATTTTAATTCCACAAGTTGTTGAACCAGCACAGCCACCAATAAACATTAGAGTTAAAAAGAAAATTAGTGGAAAATCTCCCCAACCATCAAATTCTCCAGTGACATATCCCGTGCCAGTTAAAATAGAAATAACATTAAAAAAAATCACTCTTAAATTAATTTGGGAAAAATCTTTATTTTGGAAAAGTGAATAAATAAAAAGCAGAATAATTGAAAAAATAATTATCTTAATAAATGATTTAATTTGTACATCTGAAGTAAATATTTTTTTGTTACCATTCAAAAATTTTATATAAGCAATAAAAGGTAAGCTACCCAGTATAATAAAAACCATTGATGATATTTCTATAGGCACACTATTAAAGTATCCTATAGACTCATTATAGTTTGAAAACCCACCTGTTGCTATTGTAGTCATGGAGTGAGTTAGACTATCGAAAATGTTCATACCAAAAATTTTATAGGTAACGGCGCAAAGTGTAGTTAGCGTCAAGTAAACATAAATTAATCTAAGAGATATTTCTTTAGACTTTGGTAATAATTTTTCTGAAGAATCGTTACTTGAAATTTTAAATAACTGCATTCCCCCGACATTCATTATTGGCATTAGAGTTATTGCCATTACAATAATACCAATTCCTCCTAACCATTGAAGCATAGCCCGCCATAAAAGTATTGATCTAGGGGCGCTCTCCAAGTTCGAAATAATTGTAGATCCAGTAGTAGTAATACCAGACATACTTTCAAAAAAGGAGTCAGTAATAGACAGCTCAAGAGTAGAAAAAACAAAAGGTAATGAGCCAAATATTGCAATGCTTAACCATGAGAGCGCCGTTAGTAAAAAGGCTTGTTGCAAATTTAACTTTTTGTCATGATTTAAATTTGTCAAAAAAAATAGAACACCAAATATTATTGAAATTATAGAAGCCCCAATAAAAGAAGAATCTATTTCAGAATAAATAAATTGTGCTAAAATTGGAATCATCATGGAAATTCCAAGAATAATTTGCAAAACACCCAAGGTAAAAAAAACAGTTTTATAATTAGACATTTTGAAAGAACATTATTTTATGGTAAATAAATTTCAACTCTATAAGAATTAATAATAACACCTAATATAAGATATTTCTTATTAAACAAAGTGATTGAAAAAGAAAATTTAGATAAAACTAGCGCATGGCCTTTTGTTGAGGCTAAAAAAATGTTGCGTGAAAGAAAATCCTTTATTGAGAAAAAAGGTAAAATTATTTTACAAACTGGCTATGGCCCAAGTGGATTACCTCATATAGGCACTTTTGGTGAGGTAGCAAGAACATCAATGATGGTTAATGCACTCAAACAACTTACAGATATACCAACGGAAATTATAACATTTTCAGATGATATGGATGGTTTTAGAAAAGTTCCCGAGAACGTTCCTAATCAAGAACTATTAAAAAAAAACCTTCATAAACCTTTAACTCAAGTACCAGATCCATTCGAAAAATTTTCAAGTTTTGGTGAGCACAATAACGAAATGTTAAAAGATTTTTTAGATAAATTTAAATTTGAGTATAGTTTTAAAAGTTCTTCAGTTCTTTATAAGGGTGGTTTTTTTAATTCAACGCTACAATTAATTTTAGAAAATTATCAAGGTATTATGGATATAATTCTTCCAACACTTGGCAAAGAAAGACAAAGAACCTATAGTCCTTTTTTACCTATATGCCCAGATACTGGCAAGGTTTTGGAAATTCCAGTTTTAGAAATCTTAAAAGAAAAATCTAAAATTATTTTCGATAATAATGGAAAAAAACTTGAAACAAGTATTTTAGATGGGCACTGTAAGTTACAATGGAAAGTGGATTGGGCTATGAGATGGTATGCACTTGATATAGATTTTGAAATGTATGGAAAAGATTTAATCGAAAGTGCAATATTATCTTCAAGAATAGTTAAATTGATTGGCAAAACAAACCCATCTGGCTTTGCTTATGAACTATTTTTAGATGAAAAAGGGGAAAAAATTTCCAAGTCAAAAGGTAATGGGATCACTATTGATCAGTGGTTAGAATATGCATCTCCTGAAAGCCTTTCGTTGTACATGTATCAAAATCCTAAAAGAGCAAAAAAACTATATAAAGAAATAGTTCCAAAAACTGTAGATGAATATTTAGATTTTATGGAAAAAGCAAAAAACCAAAACGAATTACAACTATTAATGAACCCAGTCTGGCATGTTCATAACGGAGCAATTCCACAAGAAGATACTATTATGAGTTTTTCAATGCTTTTAAATTTAGTAGAGGCAAGTAATGCAAATTCTAAGGAATTACTATGGAAATTTGTAAAAAAATACAAAAAAGATATTTCAGAAAAAGATCATCTAATTTTTGATAATTTAATAGGCTACGCTATTAAATACTTTAACGATGTAATCAAGCTACAGAAAAAATATAAAAAACCAGATTCAATCGAAAAAATGGCATTAGAAGCTCTAATTAAGACACTTGATGATTGTAGTGATGAAATGTTACCTGAAGATATTCAAACGTTAATTTATTCAACTGGAAAAGAAAACGGGTATTCAGAAAATCTACGTGATTGGTTTAAATTAATTTACGAAGTTGTGTTTGGAGATGAAAATGGTCCAAGAATGGGTTTTTTTATAAGCTTCTTTGGAGTCAAAGAAACTAAAGAATTAATAACAGAAAAAATAAAATAATGTTTTCAAAATTCAGATCACTAATTTTTAAACTTGATCCTGAAACTGCTCATAATTTAGCAATTAAGTCTTTAAAATTAAATTTGACACCAAATTTAATGGATGGTGATAAAGATAATCCAATGTTTAAATCTACTTTGTTTGGTAAAGAAATAGATAACCCAATTGGAATGGCTGCTGGATTCGACAAAAATGCTGAAGTTTATAATTCTTTATTTAAACTTGGATTTGGGTTTGTTGAAGTAGGGACGGTTACTCCGCTTAAACAATATGGAAATCCAAAACCAAGAGTATTTAGACTGGTTGAAGACCAAGCACTTATAAATAGATTAGGATTTAATAATCTAGGATCTGAAAACGTAAGTAATAGAATTCGATCTAACCTAAATAAAGGTTTATTGGGCATCAATATAGGTCCAAACAAAGATAGCGATGATAGACTAAATGATTATTTAATTGGTCTTAGAGCCTTTCATGACATTGCTGATTATATTACAATTAATATTTCTTCACCTAATACAGAAAATTTAAGAAGTTTTCATGATGAAGCTAAATTTGATGAATTAATGAATTTAGTTCAAGAAGAAAAATTTAAACTTAAATCTAAAATACCAATTGTCGTAAAAATTTCTCCTGATATTTCAGATGAACAAATTGAAGAATTAAGTAAAATATTGTTAGACCATAAAGTAAATGCAATAATTGTTTCAAATACAACCGCAGGAAACAGAGAAAAATTAAATAATATATTAAAACATCAAAAGGGTGGTTTATCTGGAAAACCTCTTGAAGAAGAGGCTAATAAATTAATAAGTAAGTTTTATAAATTATTAAAAAATAAAATTGAAATTATCGGAGTAGGTGGTGTGGACTCAGGTGAAAGTGCGCATAGAAAATTTTTAGCTGGGGCAAGCTATGTTCAATTATATACTGGCATGGTTTTTCAAGGTCCCAATATTGTTGGAAAGATAAAAAAAGAGCTAAAAGAAATATTAATTGTTGATCGGATTAAGAATTTTAGAGAAATAATAGGTAAGAAACAGCCTAATTAAAGCTAATAAACTTGACGAGGTCTCTAACTCATCTTATATAGTCACTAAATATTATGTCTAAAAAATGCGAATTAACCGGTAAAATACCCATGAAAGGTCACAATGTTAGTCATGCTAACAATAAGACCAATAGAAGATTCTTACCAAATTTAAAAAAAACTAAATTTACAAGTGAACTTTTAAAAAGAAGCTTAACATTGACTGTAAGTAACGCAGGCATGAGATGTGTTGATAAAAAAGGTACTTTTGATGAATTTTTAAAGACAGCAAGAAATAAAAACATATCACCAAGGTTAAAAAAATTAAAAAAAAGTATATTAATTAAGTCACCATTCATAAAAAAAGCACCCAAAGTAGCGCCTAGTAAATCAGCTTAATGAAAAAGTTTTTTATACTACTCTCATTTATAATGGGAGTTGTTGTCTTAGCTTCAAATTATTTAGTACAATTTCCAATCACATATTATGGCTTAGACCAAATATTAACCTATGGAGCGTTTAGTTATCCGGTTGCATTTTTGATTACAGATTTAGCAAACAGATCCTACGGTAAAATTATTGCCAGAAAAATTGTATATATTGGATTTGTTATAGGAATTGCATTCACATTATTTTTTTCAACAAACTTTGAAGATTTAATTTCAGTTAGGATAGCGATTGGATCTGGTACAGCATTTTTAGTTGCACAATTATTAGATGTCCAAATTTTTGACAAACTAAGAAAAAAGAAATGGTTTGTTGCACCATTAACCTCTTCATTAATTGGTTCTACAATTGACACTTTTTTGTTTTTCTCAATATCTTTTTATGCAACAGGCATTCCTTGGGTAACGTTATCTCTAGGAGATTTGGCAGTTAAAGTATTAGTTGCGTTACTAATGTTAATTCCATTTAGATTATTATTGGGAACTCTTAAAGCTTCAAAAGCTTAATAAAAAAATTTGTAAGATAAAATTTTATAAGCAAGTTTAGCTACTAAAAAATTGTAAGAGTTAAAACCTTTTATAGGTGAAAGTTCGTTTATATCTGCACCAACAATATTAGAATTTTTAGCAGCTATTCTTATGATATCCAAAGTTTCATCCCATAGTAATCCTCCTGGTTCTGGTGTTCCAGTTGCAGGCATAATGCTTGAGTCTAATCCATCTACATCAAAAGTTAAATATACAGTTTTATTTTTTATCATTTTCTTAAATTTTTTTAAGTCCCACATTTTCTTATCTTTTGCCCAAAAAATATTAATTCTAGAAGAATTTTTCTTTAAAAAAGGTATTTCACTTTGAGATATATTTCTGATCCCAAATGAAATTAGGGACACATTTTTATGATCTAGGCATCTTTTAATAGCTGAAGCATGAGAAAATTTTTCACCATTATAACTTTCTCTTAAATCTGCATGTGCATCAAAATGTAGTAAGCATATTTCTTTATGTTTTTTTACAAATGGAGCAATGCACCCTGGCGTAATTGAGTGTTCTCCACCAAAAGTGATTGGAAACAGTTTTTTATCTAATATTTCTTGATTTATATCAGACATCTTTTTTAAAGCTTTTTTAATATCCTTATCAATTTTAAATGGTTTTAAAGTTTTAATTCCAATTTTCTTATAAGGTTCGCAATGTAGTTCTTCATCGTATAATTCAACTTGATGTGAAGCTTTAATAATTTCCTTAGGACCATTTCGAGTACCACCACCATAACTTACAGTTTTTTCTAATCCAAAAGAAACAACGACTACTTTTTCTTTAAAATTAACATCATTGTCAATTCCAAGAAATCCATTTTTATTAGAAAGATATTTCAATTTTATTTAAAGATTTTTGAGAAGTTTTTTCTCGTTCTATTTTTCCAATCACCTTTGTGATAAGCATCACTTGCAATCAAAGGTAAAACACTAGTTGCTTCTGCAAAAACCATTTGTTCTTTTGCGGTGTCCACTTTACCCCAAGAGCTTGCCTCTTTTAATGTAGAACTACTACAAGCGCCATCTCTAGAATCTGCTACTGTAATTTGTACTGCATATTTATGCATATCAACTTCTTTTCCCAAAAGTTCAGCACAAATAACAGTATCTTGAACAAAATTTTTTGGTACTCCGCCACCTATCATAAATAAGCCAGATCCTTTTGATTGTATTTTTATTTCTGTTAATTCACGAAGCTCCCTAATTGAATCTATTGTAATATGATTTTTAGGATTATTTTCCTGATGAGTCACCAATCCAAAACCAGCACTCGAATCAGTGAAAGCAGGACAGAATATAGGAACATTATTGTCATATGCTGTTTCAATTAATGAATCCTTTTTTTTTGAATACTTCTTTAAATATTTTCCCATTTCATAAATGAATTCTCTTGAAGTATAACTTCTTGGCTCTAGGGTATCAGCTATCTCACATATTTTTTTGTCACATTCTTGTAACTCTTCCTCATCAATATAGGTGTCATAAATTCTATCTATATAGTTTTTTCTTAACTCGGTATCATCTTGAAACTGTGAACCTTGATAATGCTTAAAGCCTAAAGCTTCAAAAAAATCCATATCTACTATGGATGCCCCTGTAGCAATAATTGCATCAACCATATTATATTTAACTAAATCTTTATAAATATTCATGCACCCTGCAGCAGATGTTGATCCTGCTAGTGTCAAAAAAATAGTGCAATTTTTATCTTGAATCATTTCATTAAAAATATTGGCAGCATTTGCTGTTTCTCTTGAAACAAAAGACATTTTTTCCATTGAAGAAATAATTTTTCTTGCATCGAATGACGTAATATCGATGTGTTCAACTGGATGTTGTAGGAAATCTTTTTTACTATTATGAGTTAAATTTTTGTTTTCTGACATTAAGCAACTAATATATCTTTATTACTGTCTTTACCATACAGCGTCATTATAGGCTCATCTTCCACTTCATAAATTTCATCTGAATAAAAACCATTAAACTGAGTTCTAAAAGTTAAACCGTAGGCACCTAGCTGACCTAGTTCAATATAATCATTTTCTTTAATATTATTTGGAAGCAGAAATGGTCCCTTCATATAGTCCATGCTATCGCATGTAGGGCCATAAAAATCGAATGCAGTTAATTTTTTAGATATTATTTTTCCATTTTTAATTAAACGAGAAGGGTAAACTATATTTGGTGTTCCAGCATCAAAAAGAGTTCCGTATGTTCCATCATTTATATAAAGCTTTTGTTTTTTTCTAAGATTTACTCTTACAATTGTTGATCCACTTTCAGCAACTAGTGCTCTTCCAGGTTCACATAATATTTCAGGAAGCTTTTCTAATTTTAAATTTTCTAAACCTTTTTTTATTTCTTCAAAATAACTATCCAAAGTTTGAGGCACGAGATCTGGATAAATTGCAGGAAATCCACCTCCAATATTAATAAAATCTGGAACTATTTTTGTTTTTTTTATTATATTTCCTATATCTGCAATTCCTTTTGCGTATGAAATAGGATGCATACATTGAGATCCTACATGAAAACTTAAACCTATTTTTTTTGCATATTGCTTTGTTAATCTCAATAAACCAGTTGCCTCAGATGTTAATGCTCCAAATTTTTTCGATAAATCTATTTCAGCATGTTCATTTGAAACGGCTACTCTTACAAATAACTCAAGGTCTTTTGCCTGGTTAGTTGTTTCAATAATTTTTATTAATTCATCTTTAGTATCAAGGGAAAAAGCTTTAACATTATAATTAAAATATGCCTCCTTAATGCTTTCTCTACTTTTAACTGTATGCATGTATGAACATTTTGCATTAGGGTTAATTGCTCTTATATCTTTTATTTCTTGAATAGAAGCTACATCAAAGTTCTCAATCCCACTCTCAACTATTGTTTTTAGGACTTCAGGATGTGGATTAGTTTTTACTGCATAAAGCACTTTACCAGGAAATTTATTTCTAAAATATGTAGAAGCTAATTGTATTGATTTTTTCCTAATACAATAAATAGGTTGTTCCGGTTTTAGTTGATTTATAAGCCCATCAACTGTTTTAAATTTTTGCATTATGTCTCCAAAAAAAATTTAATAAAAAAAAGTTTTTAAATAAACTTAAAAACTTTCATATAAATTATGCAATTAAGGCAATAGTTAATTAATGTAAAGCAAATAATAGGTATTGAAATTATTGAATAAAGCACCATATTTAAAGCATGGTTGAAATAGCTAATTTAAAAAAACTAAGTGATTTTGATAACAAATCCTTGTTAATTGTTGATGATGACAATCCTTTCAGAGATAGGCTTGCCAGAGCAATGGAAAAAAAAGGATTTGAGATTTTTCAAGCTGAGGGTGTGAAAAAAGGCATTCAATCAGTTATAGAAAAAAAACCAGGTTTTGCAGTAATTGACCTTAGACTAGCTGACGGAAATGGGCTTGAAGTGGTAAAGCAAATACAAATTTCCAATCCCACTAGTAGAATTATTATGTTAACTGGTTACGGCAATATACCTACAGCTGTAGCAGCGGTTAAAGAGGGTGCAATTGATTACCTTGCAAAGCCAGCTGATGCTGATGATGTTGAAAAAGCATTATTAGCAGATCCAGAGAAGAAAGCTGAACCACCAGAAAACCCTATGTCAGCAGATAGAGTTAAGTGGGAACATATTCATAGAGTTTTTGAATTATGTAATAGAAATGTTTCCGAAACAGCTAGAAGACTTAAGATGCATAGAAGAACTTTACAAAGAATTCTATCTAAAAGATCACCTAAATAAATTTTCTCAACTTAATAATTTTTTTAGCTAATATAGTTAATAGACAGATTTTAAATAATTCAGCCAATAAAAAAGGAGTAACACCCCATTCAAGTATTGGTTTATCCCATCCAATTAAAGTTCCAAGCCAAAGAACTCCAAATAAATATATTGTTGAAACAGAAAGTATTAATTTGCTAAAGATTATAAAAATATTATTTTTTAAATTTAAATATCCCGCAAGAAATACAGCAGATAAAAAACCTATCAAGTAACCCATTGTTGGGCCAGTAAAGTAAACTAAACCCACACCTTTTTCAGGTGAATTAGAAAATACTGGTATTCCAATAATTCCCTCGAGAAGATAAACACTTACCGTCGCAAGACCTATTTTGTATCCAAAAGCTAACCCTAAAAAAAGAACAACAAAGGTCTGCATTGTCATTGGAACAGGGTAAAATGGTATTTTTAATTTAGCAGAAATAGTTAGAACCATTGTTCCTAAAAAAACTAGTACAAATGTTTTTAAAATTTTTTGAATTGAATTAGTTTTTAGAAGATCCATTATTATAAACTTACTATCTATTATTGTAATAATCTAGTTTTTTATTAGTCTAAGAAAAACATCTTCTAAATCACCATCATCAGTAGATATATCTATAATTTTTACGTTATTTTTCTTAATTAGATTAATTAATTCTTCCATGTGAATTTTACTTTTTTCATAAGATATACAAATTTCAGTATCTAATTTTGATATTATTTTTAAAGATTCTAGATCCTCATCTTTAATGTCAATTATTTTATCTGTTTTAATGGTCACTTTTTTTGTTTGAATTCTATCTAGTAGATTTTTAGTGCTATCTAAGGCAACTACATTTCCTTTGTTAAGAATAGCTATTCGGTCACACATTTCTTCTGCCTCTTCAAGGTAATGTGTTGTTAAAATAATAGTCACACCAAGATCATTAAGTAACTTTACATTCTTCCATAAATTCTGTCTTAGTTCTACATCAACTCCAGCCGTAGGTTCATCTAAAAAAATTATTGGAGGTTGATGAACTAAAGCCTTAGCCATTAGTAGTCTTCTTTTCATTCCACCAGATAAACTTCTGGCGTAGCTATTAGCTTGTTTTTCTAAAGATACTAATTTTAGAATTGTATCTGTAATTCTGTCTTTTTCTCTAATTCCATAAAGACCAGCCTGTAATTCCAATAATTTTCTTGGGCTAAAAAATGGATCAAGATTTATTTCCTGTGGAACTATTCCAACTGAAGCCCTAACTTGTCTAGGGTTTTTATCCAAGTCAAAACCCCATACATTTACCTGTCCTGCTGTTTTTATTACTGTTCCAGCTAAAATATTTATAAATGTTGTTTTACCAGCACCATTAGGACCAAGAAGACCAAAAATTTCTCCTTCTTTCACGTCCAAGTTTAAATCATTTAATGCATGGTTATCCTCAGTCTGTCTATTAGAATAAATTTTTTTTAAGCTTTTAACAGTAAGAATATTTTTTTGCTCCATGTGCGTTAATACATTTATAGTATTTAAAATAATTAAGATAATATTATTTAATGGATAAAATAAAAAAAACAGATCATTTTTATTTGATAGATGGTTCTGGCTATATCTTTAGAGCCTATTATGCATTACCCCCTCTAACTAGAAAAAGTGATGGCCTACCCGTAGGTGCAGTTAGTGGTTTTTGCAGTATGCTATTCAAATTATTAGAGGATTCAAAATCAAATGAAAACCTGCAAAAGCCAACACACTTTGCAGTAATCTTTGATGCGGCTAGAAAAACTTTTAGAAATGAAATTTATTCAGATTACAAAGCAAATAGGTCAGAAGCTCCAGATGATTTGGCACCACAGTTTGAATACATAAGAAAGTCGGTAGTTGCTTTTAATTTACCATCTGTTGATCTTCCAAACTATGAAGCAGATGATTTGATAGCAACTTATGTAGAACAAATTTTAGCAAAGGGGGCCAAGGTAACGATAGTTTCTTCAGATAAAGATTTGATGCAATTATATAAAAAGGATGTTCGTTTATTTGATCCCATGAAAAATAAATTTATAACACAAGAGGATATAGTAACTAAATTTGGAGTAGGTCCAGAAAAAGTAATCGATGTTCAATCTTTGGCTGGAGATAGTAGCGATAATGTTCCTGGAGTTCCAGGCATAGGTGTTAAGACAGCAGCAGAACTTATTAATAAATATGGTACTTTAGAAAAACTGCTAGATCATTCACACGAAATAAAACAAAATAAAAGAAGAGAAACGCTTATAGAAAATAAAGACAAAGCAATTATTAGTAAAAAATTAGTAACACTAATGAAAACTGCTCCAGTTGAAAGAATGATAGAAGAATTTCAGCTAAAAGAAATTGATAAGGATAAATTATATAAATTTTTAAGAGAAATGGAATTTAATAGACTTCTTAGTTCTGTTACCTCGGCATATGGAGAGCCTGAATTGGAAGAAACTGTAACAGACATAACACCCAAACAAAAACAACAAAGCATAAGTAAAAAAAATTACCATTTAATTATTAATGAAAAAGAAATAGATGAGTGGATTAATGAAGCAGAAGAAGTGGGTGAACTAGCAATTGATACTGAAACTAGCTCGCTAGATGCTCATCAAGCAGATTTAGTTGGCATCTCATTAAGCACAAAAGTTGGTAAAGCTTGTTATATTCCAATAGGTCACAAGTTTAAAGGATGCTTAAAAAAAGAAGCTGTAATTAAAAAATTAAAACCACTTTTAGAGGACAAGAGTGTAAAAAAAATAGGTCAAAATATTAAATTTGATTTTATTGTTTTATTTAAACAAGGAATAAATATGAACTCAATGGAGGATACAATGTTAATGTCTTATGTTTTAGATGCTGGAAAAAATAGACATAACATGGACACCTTATCTGAGATACACTTACAACATAAAACAATTTCATTTAAAGAAATCGTTGGTACTGGAAAAAAAAAAATAAACTTTAGTGATGTAGAGCTAGATAAGGCAATGGAGTATGCTGCTGAAGATGCTGATATCACATACAGGTTATATAAAATATTTAGCAAAAATTTAAAATTAGAAAAATTAACCAATATTTATGAAATTTTTGAAAAACCTTTAATTAAGATACTGGCGTTTATGGAAATTGAAGGAATAAAGATTGATAATAAATTTTTAAAGACATTGTCTGAAAAATTTGGAAAAAAGATTAGTAAATTAGAAAAAGAAGTTTTTAAAATTTCAAAAAAAGAATTTAATATTGCCTCACCAAAACAATTAGGTGAAGTTATTTATAATGATTTAAAGATTGCAGTGCTTAAAAAAACTAGAAAAGGAAGCTTTGCAACAAATGCAAGTGTTCTTGAGGACTTAGCATTTAAAGGACATGAATTTCCTCAATTAATCTTAGATTGGCGTCAAGTGTCAAAACTGAAAAATACATACTCAGATGCTTTGCCTGAGCACATTAACCCAAACACAAAAAGAGTTCACACTTCTTTTTTATTGGCAGCGACAACAACAGGAAGACTTGCTTCAAGTGACCCAAATTTACAAAATATTCCAATCAAATCAGAAGATGGTAAAGATATAAGAAAAGCATTTACAGCCGAAAAAGGATTTACATTAATTTCAGCTGATTATAATCAAATCGAAATGAGAATCTTGGCAGATCTTGCAGACGTTAAAGAATTAAAAAAAGCATTTAAAAATAATGAAGATATTCATTCATTAACAGCAAGCCAAGTATTTGATGTTGATATAAAAAAAGTTGATCAAGATATGAGACGAAAAGCTAAAGCAATTAATTTTGGTATTATCTATGGAATTTCTCAATATGGACTAGCAAAACAAATTAATGTCTCAAACCATGAAGCAGATGAATTTTTAAATGCTTACTTTTCAAGGTTTCCTGAAATAAAAATTTATATGGATGAAACTATTAAATTCTGTAGAAAAAATGGCTATGTAAATAATATTTTTGGACGTAGATCGCATTTTAATGGAATTAATGACAAAAATTTTAATGTAAGAAATTTTCAAGAAAGAGCATCAATAAATGCACCCATTCAAGGCTCTGCTTCAGAAATTATGAGACTCGCAATGATTAGACTTGATAAAAAATTTAAAAGTTTAAAAAATAATAAGTCAAAAATATTACTTCAGATACATGACGAATTAATTTTCGAAGTTCCAGAAAAAGAAGTCAAAACTATTACTAAAATCATTCAAGAAGAAATGACTAGTGTTACAGAAAGTAATTTACACAAATTTTCAACCCCATTAACAGTAGATGTAAATACAGGTAATAATTGGGGAATACTTCATTAATTTAAGAGGATTGCCTAAATTAGAACAATTTAGTATTTTTAAAGTAGTTTATGGACAAACAAACAATAGCGTTAATTGATGATGATAGAAATATACTTACAAGTATAAGTATAGCACTTGAAAAAGAAGGTTTTAAAGTTCAAACTTACATTGATGGAGAGAGTGCATTAATTGGATTAACTAGAATACCACCCGATCTAGCAGTCATTGATATTAAAATGCCAAAAATGGATGGTGAAGAACTTTTAAAAAGATTAAGAAAAAAAACATCTCTCCCAGTAATTTTTTTAACATCAAAAGATGATGAGATAGACGAGCTAATAGGATTAAAATTAGGTGCAGATGACTTTATGAAAAAATCAGGAGGATTTTCCATAAAGGTTTTAATTGAGAGAATTAGAGTTCAGCTTAGAAAAAAAGATATTAATGTTAATCTTGAAGAAACAAAAAATATCATATCCCATGGTAAACTTAAACTTGATCCTTCACAGCTTGAGTGTGAGTGGGATAATAAACAATTACCCGATAAGTTAACTACTACAGAATTTTTAATAGTTAAAGAGCTGGCTAAGAGACCGGGAATAATTAAAGAAAGAGCTCAATTAATGGATATTGCCTATAGGGAAGACACTGATATTGAGGACAGAACTATAGATAGCCATGTTAAGAGGATTAGAAAAAAATTTAAAAAAGTTGATCCTGAATTTACTGCAATAGAGACAAGATATGGAAGTGGATACAGATGGAATGTTAATTAATGTTCAGCAATTTCCTTAAAAGCTTATCTATTTTAAAAAAATTTTTATTTATAAATTTAATAATTTTTATAGTTATTGGTAGTTTAACCCTCTTATATATAGGAAATGTTAAGCCTAATTTAATAAAAAACAAAAAAAGCAAACATATTCAAATAATAGACAATACAATTGAACATATTTTGAGATTGAATATTAAATTTGAAGAAGAAGATATCAGGAGATTTTTATTTTCAACTAGATTTTTATTTCAAAATTTAGATAGAGTTATTTTATTTGATGCCCAGCTTAATTTAGTTGGAGACACGGATACACTGGATTTAGATCCAAGATCTTTTTCTAATAGACTCGATATAGTCCAGCTAGAAATTTTAAATGAAAAAAAACAAAAAAATATAATTGAAACAAAAAATATAAATAAAGAAAAAACCGTTTCTATAAAAGATATTTTGACAAATTATTCATGGTCAGGAGATTATGGAAAAGCATTTACTTTCACGCAAGAAGGATACGATACATTTTTATTAACAACTGTAAAAAATGTAACACTAGATGGAAATAACATTGGTTATTTGGCTATATCTGAAAATGCCAACGACATTAGGTCTGCAATTAATGAAAGAAAAACTTTCATATTAAGAACTGCAATCTTTATTGGAATAGTAATTTTTATATTTTCTTTTGTTTTAAACAGGTATTTTCTTAAGCCAATAAAAAATTTAGTGGAATATACAAAAATAATAAAAGAAAAGAGCAGAAAAAAAACAAATATAAACGAACTTAAAAGTAGAAATGACGAGTTAGGGACATTGTCAAATTCACTAGATGATATGACAAGTGAACTTCAAAAAAGAATTTCTCATGCAGAAAATTTTTCAACAGATCTAGTTCATGAAATTAGAAATCCATTAACATCGTTAAAAAGTGCTTCCGAAATATTACATGAAACAGAAGATCATGAACAAAGAACCAAGTTAATTGATATTCTCAATCATGATGTACAAAGAATTGAAAGGCTAATTACAGATTACTCTCAAATGCTAAAAGATGAAGTTGCCTTAAGTAAAGAAAAAATGAAAAAAATTAACCTAAAATTAATTGCAAAGTCTGTAGTCGATGATTTTAATAATATTTATGAAACAAAAAGAGGTATTCAAATAATTTTGAAAGACTCAAATAATCAAGAAGAGTACTTTATTAATGGAATAGAAAACAGAATAGAGCAAATTATTGCAAATTTATTAGATAACTCAATTTCATTTAGTGACAATAATAAAAAAATCTTAGTTGAGGTCTCAAAAAATGAGAGAGATAAAATAATTTTAAAGATCATTGATGAAGGTAAAGGTTTTAAGGAAACAAGTACAAAAAAGATATTTGATAGATTTTATAGCAATAGACCGGATAATTTTGGTGAGCATTCTGGTTTAGGGTTAAATATTGTAAAAAACTTAGTAGATTTACATGGTGCCACTATTTATGCCTCTAATAATATCATACAAAAAGGTGCAAATGTTGAGATTACATTCCCTAAAGTCTAATCATAAGTTGATTAATTAATTTTTTCTTATATAAAATCGTGCAATGGATGATTTTAAAGTTAAAGACATATCACTAGCAGAATTTGGAAGAAAAGAAATTTCTATAGCAGAAAGTGAAATGCCTGGACTAATGGCATTAAGAGAAGAATATTCTGGAAAAACACCTTTAAAAGGTGCAAAAATTTTAGGATGTCTTCATATGACAATTCAAACAGCAGTTTTAATTGAAACCCTAGTAGATCTTGGAGCAGAAGTTAGATGGTCATCTTGTAATATTTTTTCAACGCAGGATCATGCAGCAGCAGCAATAGCTAAAGCAGGAATACCTGTTTTTGCCTGGAAAGGTGAAACCGAAGAGGAAGCCATATGGTGTATAAGGCAAACAATTGAAGGAAAAAAAGATTGGAAAGCAAATATGCTATTAGATGATGGTGGCGATTTAACTGCAATGATGCATAGCGATTATAAAGATTTGTTAAAGGAAATAAAAGGTGTTTCAGAGGAAACAACAACAGGAATTAAAGCATTAAACAAAATGGAAAAAGATGGATCTTTAATGATTCCAGCAATCAATGTTAACGATTCAGTTACAAAGTCAAAATTTGACAACTTATATGGTTGTAGAGAAAGTTTAGTAGATGGAATTAGAAGAGCTACAGATGTCATGATGTCAGGTAAAGTTGCAATTGTTGCAGGTTTTGGTGATGTTGGAAAAGGTAGCGCTGCATCTTTAAGACAAAGTGGTGCAAGAGTTATGGTTACAGAGGCAGACCCGATTTGTGCACTTCAAGCAGCTATGGAAGGCTATGAAGTAGTTTTAATGGATGAGGCAATAAGTAAAGCAGATATCGTTGTTACAGCTACAGGCAACATAGACATTGTCACTGCAGATCACATGAGAAATATGAAAGATAGAGCAATATTGTGTAATATTGGTCACTTTGATAACGAGATTCAGGTAGAAGCTTTAAAAAATTATAAATGGACAGAAGTTAAACCAGAAGTAGATGAGATAGAATTAGTAGGTGGAAAAAGAATTATTCTTTTAGCAAAAGGTAGGTTGGTTAACTTAGGATGCGCAACAGGACACCCAAGTTTTGTAATGAGTGCATCATTTACAAATCAAGTAATGGCACAAATAGAACTTTGGGATAACCATAAAAATTATGAAAATAAAGTTTATGTTCTACCAAAATCTTTAGATGAAAAAGTAGCTATGCTTCACTTAAAAAAAGTTGGTGCAAAACTTACAAAATTATCAAAAGACCAAGCTGACTACATAAGTGTTGAAACAGAAGGTCCATTCAAGCCTGATGCATATCGCTATTAATAGCGAAATAGATATCTCTTTAGAAGTTAAGACAGCTAAAATAGCTAAAAATTTATCAAAAATAATTAAAAAAGGTGATGTGGTTTTTTTTCATGGTGAAATCGGAGTTGGAAAGACAACATTTATAAGATATTTAATAAATTGTTTTCAGGTGAACAATCATTTGAATCCAACAGAAGTTACAAGTCCCACATTTAATTTAGTAAATGAATATGATGTAGGAGTTTTTATAATTCAACATTATGATTTATATAGACTAACAAATAGTGACGAGACAAAAAATATTGGATTATTGGAAAATCAAAAAGAAATCCTAACATTAATTGAATGGCCCGAAAAAATTAATAATAAAATTAATAATAAAATTGATCTATTCTTTGAATATACAGAAGATATGAATAAAAGATTTTTATCTATTAAAGGTTTAAGTAATGAAAAATTAAATGAGATCAGATAAATCTACATTTAAAAAAATTAAGGGTGACGCATCATTTAGATCTTTTTATAGGAAAAAAAATAATAAAAAAAATTCAATTATAGTTTATGCCTCGAAGGAAAAAGAAAAAAACCTATTAATATATGATGCTATAAATAGTTTATTGATTCAAAATAGAATTCTAGCTCCAAAACTATATAAAGAAAATTATAAAAAAAACTCTATAGAAATTGAAGACTTTGGTGATGATACATTATTTAAACTATTAAAAAAAAATGGAAGTAATAAAATTAATTTATACAAAAAATCTATTGATTTGCTAAATAAAATTCAAAAGATTAAACAAAATAAAATTAAAAATTTTAAAGGAAAAAGTTATAAGATACCAGTTTATGATGACAATAAATTGTTTAAAGAAGCTAAATTATTTTCTGACTGGTATACAAAAAAATATATATCTAAAAAAAAATTACAAACTTTAAATATTGAAATAAATAAACAAATAAAATTTTTAATATCTAATCTTAACTTCAAAAATGATACTTTCGTTCACCGAGATTTTCACGTGTCAAATTTAATGAAATACAAAAAAAAATTAGCAACCATTGATACGCAGGACGCTTTGATAGGTAATAGAGCTTATGATTTGGCATCTTTAATTGACGATGTTAGGTTTAAATCAAATAAAAAATTAAAAGAGAGCATTTATAACTATTATTTAAAGGTGAATAATAAAAAAATTAACAAAGTTATTTTATTAAATGATTTTGAAATATTATCAGTGCTTAGAAATATGAAAATAATAGGAATTTTTACAAGATTAGCAGTAAGGGACAAGAAGACAAAGTATTTAAGTTTAATACCTCATGCTTGGAAATTAATAGAGTTAAGAATTAAAAATAATAAAATATTTGACAACCTTAAAAGAGCTCTGGATCTTAATTTTTCTAAAGAATTAAGGAATCTTAAATGAAAATTAGCACTGCATTAATCTTGTGTGCTGGCTATGGAAAGAGATTAAACCCTTTAACATTAGAAAAACCAAAGCCACTTTTGAAAATTAATGAAATTACATTACTTGAAAACTGCATTAATTTAATTAAATTCCTAGGAATAAAAAAAGTTATAATAAATACATTTTATTTAAATAAAGAGATTGAAAATTTTATTAGTGTCAAAAAATTTAATTTAAATATTAAAATAATTAATGACGGAAAAGAAATTTTAAATACAGGTGGAGGAATTTTAAACATGATTAATTCTTCAAACGAATCAGATTTTATGACTTTAAATCCAGATACTGTTTGGGATAAGAATTATGCAGACGTTGTTCAAAATATGGAAAAATTTTATTTTTCTAATAAAATTAAAAATATACTTTTGTTAGCCAATAAAAATCTTAGTTTTGATAAAGAATTAAAAGGTGATTTTAATCTTGTAGATAATAAAATAAAAAAAGATGATCAAAATGATTTGATTTATACAGGATGCCAAATAATTAGTAAAAGTTTATTTGAATCCTACTCAGTTAATAATTTTTCGATATCAGAAGTTTGGAATGAATTAATTGTTAAAAATAAGCTATATGGCTATGAAAGTTCAGAAGAATTTTACCATTTAACAAATTTGAAAGTTTACGAGGATTTACTAAAAAATAAGTAAATCCTTAGCTCTATCTTTATCTAAATATTTACATTCAGTGATTTCTTGCTTTGAATTTAAATTAATTAAAAGTGGGTTACCTGTTGGTATTTCAAGCATAGATATTTTTTTATTATCTAGTTTAAATAAAAACTTACACAAGGCTCGAATTGAATTGCCATGAGCTGAAATTAAAATATTTTTATTGTCCAATAATTTATTATGAATATCAGAATTATAATATTCTATTACTCTTTCATAAGTATCTTTAAGAGATTCTGTATCTGGAATTTTCTCTTTTGGAACAGCTTTATAGGCATCAATATTTATGGGGTGATATGGATTATTTCTACTTAGAGGATCAGGTTTAATATCCCAAGATCTTCTAAATTCATGAATTTTATCTTCCCCAAGTTTTTCCTTCATTTCATCTTTATTTAGACCAGTTAAAGCTCCATAATGTCTTTCGTTGAATTGCCATGCTCTTATGGGTTTTTTGTTATCTCTCAATGTATCTTGAATAAATTTAAGAGTATTAACGGCTCTTAATTGAAATGATGAATAGAAATAATCTATATTTAGTTTTAGTTCTTTAATATATTCACCAGATTTACACGCTTCCAGTTTTCCTTGACCAGTAAGATCTACATCGACCCAACCAGTAAATCTTTTTTCCAAGTTCCATTCACTTTGTCCGTGTCTAACTAGAATTAAATGAGGCATATGATATATTTTGATAACTGATAAAAAGGATAAAATAAATAAAATTATTATGAATATTAAAAATAAACATTCAATTTTAGGATTTCATTCAGTTAACTTAATATTAATAATATTATACTTATATCCAGGTAGCATAATAGGTTGTTACTTGTATAATAATTGTTATATCCAACCTAAAATCACTGAAGATTTTATAATTTCTTCTAATTATCTTATTTCTTCCAATCATGTTTATGCATTCATTATTTTGTCAACAGCAGGTTTTTTTGCCTATCGAAATACAGCAGAAATAAAATTTTTAATTACTTATCTATTTCTATTATCAATTATTTTAGAATTATTACATATTATTATTCCAGTCAGAACGTTTGAATGGGGGGATCTTTTTGGAAATATCGTCGGTATTATATTGGTAATAACTATTTATAAGATTAAAGATAAGTATGTCTAAAATTAAAAATATTTATTTAGTTTTATTAATTATTTTAATTCCAGCATGCTCTTCCATACCTCAAAATACATCAAACAGCTGTTCAATTTTTAATGAAAGATATCTTTGGTATAAACATGCAAAAAAAACTGAAAAAAAATGGGGTACGCCAATTTATGTGCAGCTAGCAATTATTAAAATGGAATCTGATTTTGATTGGTTGGCAAAACCACAACGACAAAAACTATTTAAAGTTATACCCTTTAAGCGTCCATCAAGCTCTTTTGGCTACTCTCAGGCTGTAAAAGGAACATGGGAACAGTATAAAAATGAAACTGGCAATAAACTTGCAACAAGAGCAAGGTTTAAAGATAGTGTAGATTTTATTGGTTGGTATACAGACAAAACAGAGTCTCTTTTAAAGATTTCTAAAAAAGATGCTTTTAAACAATATCTTGCATATCATGAGGGGTGGGGTGGTTATAAAAATTATAAGAATAATCAAAAAGTTATAAGCTTAGCTAAAAAAGTTGAAAAGCAATCTAACAAATATAAGTCTCAATTAAAAAAATGTCAGAAAAGATTAAATAAAAATAAATATATTATTTTTTAACGAAGTTGTTTTTTTAACTCAAGATCAACAGCATCCATTCTTTTTGTATTTTTTGCTAATATTAAATACATTGTTGGAGTAACGTAGAGTGTAAAGAATGTTGATATAATCATTCCACCTAGAATAGTGGCACCTACAGCTAATCTTGAAGCCTCACCTGCTCCTGGTCCAATATTACCTATAACTAGAGGCATCATTGCTATCATTGTGCTTATTGATGTCATCATTATAGGTCTGAATCTTAACTGACAGGCTTCTTTGACAGCTGTTTCAATATTTTTTCCAACTGTTCTAAGTTGATTAGCATAATCAACAATTAGGATACTATTTTTTGTTGATATTCCAATGAGAATAACAAGTGCAATTTGTGAGAAAATATTAATAGAACTATTGAAGAATAGGATAAAGACTAACCCTCCAAACAAAGCGAGTGGTACGGTTAACATGATAATAAATGGATGAACAAATGAATTGAAAGTTGCAGCCATTACTAAATATGCTGTTAAAAATGCCAACCCAAAAATAATGAACAACTCGTTGCTAGTTTCTTTTATTTCTTCTGATTTACCCTTCCATGCAATTTGATTGGAAGAGCCAATTTCTTCCATTGTTTCTTCTAAATATGCAATTGCCTCTGTAAGCGTATAAGATTCAGATATATTTGCAGATATTGTTACAGCTCTCTGTCTGTTATATCTTGTTAATTTTTTCGCAGATCCTTTTTCACTAAACTCAACTAAATTTGCTAAAGAAATAAGTTTACCAGTGCCTTCTGATCTAACAAATATTTTAGAAAGCCCTTCTTGAGATCTTCTGTCAGTCAAGTATTGCTGAAGTATAATTGGATATTCTTTACCAAGTCTATTAAATTTTGTTACAGTTTTTCCACCATAAAGAGTTTCTAGAGTTTTCCCAATTGAGTCAGTAGATATATTTAAATCTTTAGCTTTGTTTTTATTAATTACTAGTTTGATTTCTGGTTTGTCTCTAGAATAGTCAGATTCTATTCTGGATAAGTTTTTATTCTGTCTTAATTTTCTAATAACTTTGGATTGTATTTCTTCTAACTCTTCGTAGGTACTACCCAATATAACCATTTGAACTGGTTTATTGTAGCTAGAAACTCTAATAGATTGAGGTGATATTGGAAAAGCTACAGTTTCTGGTACAGTCACAATTTTTCCAATTGCTTCTCTCATTATTGTTAGTGAACTTTTATCTCTTTCAGACCATTCATCCAATAATGCAATTATTATAAAACTGTTAAAAGAATTTCTGTTGCTGCCAAAGCCCGGCACTCTCATTATAAATCTTTTGTATGGACTATCTTCAGCCTGAAGAAGTGGAATTAATCTTTTTTCAACATCTTCTGCTCTTTTTTCAGTATATTCAAAAGAACTCCCTTCATCTGTAAATCCAAGAACAAGATATACGCCTCGATCTTCTATAGGTAACAGTTCTTTTTTTGTAAAATGAAATAAAACACTAGAGACAATAATAGTGAAGACAATAAATGAAATAACAATTTTTTTCTTATTTAGCCAATAGCCCAATGTTTCTTCATAAAATTTTGATAATGATTTAAAAAACTTATCAAATTTAGTAACTAAAAGATTTTGCTTAGGCTCTCTCTTTAAAAACTTACTTGCTAACATGGGTGACAATGTAAGCGCAACAAAAGAGGACACCACAACTGAAAAAGATAAGGCAATTGCAGTTTCTCTAAATAACGTTCCTGCAATCCCATCTATAAAAATTAAGGGAATAAATACAGCAACCAGAATTAATGTTGTAGCAACGATTGCAAAACTAATTTGTTTTGACCCTTTATAAGCAGCAACTAAAGGGCTTTCTCCATTTTCAATTCT
>Ga0209709_10001063_pt1 | contig 25695 bp, 30 predicted proteins | sample ArcticOcean_MG_C_2_FD_187435 | JGI IMG/M metagenome (GOLD analysis project Ga0209709, IMG submission 187435) | Marine microbial communities from western Arctic Ocean - ArcticOcean_MG_CB4_136 (SPAdes) (version 2) | ecosystem: Environmental > Aquatic > Marine > Oceanic | place: Arctic Ocean...
ATTTTTCGTAACAGCAACTCTTAATAAATGATTATATTTTTTATTTTTCTTCATATTTATGTTTATGAGTTTATGAATGTTTTTTTCTAAATTTGGTTTATTCAATTTATATATTTTTAATGATTTAATTAAATTTTTAATATGTTCTTTAAAAAATAAAATTTTTGCAGGTTTTCCAAAAACCCACATAGTTGTGAAAATTCCATGGGAATCCCAAAGATCATTAAAATGAACTTTTTTAAGATCTTTACGCTGATAAGATTTTTTTAATAAGTAAATTGCCATTTTCTGTTAAAAACGATTCTGGATGAAACTGAAATCCATAAATTTTTTCCACTTTATTTTCTATCGCCATTGCAACTTTTGATATATTGCATCTCATAGTAACTTCAAAATTTTTAGCATAAAAGGGTTCTTTTAATTTAAGTGAATGATACCTACCAACTTTAAATGTTTTATATTTTGCAAATAATGACTTTTTACTAATAACATTGATTGATGATTGAAAACCATGATAAATCTTATCTTGTTTAATAATTTGACCACTTTCATTAAATAATATTTGCTGAAAACCCAAACAAATACCAATAATTTTTTTTTTACCCTTATACTTTTTATAAATTTTTGAACTTATAGGATAGTCTTTTGGTGATCCTGGCCCAGGAGAAAAAACAATAACATCTGCTTTATTTAGTTTTTTATAATTTACTTTATTAAAATCTTCACACTCAACATCTTTATCAAACTTAGATAGCTGATGTACAATATTGTGGGTAAATGAATCCTTGTGGTCTATAATATAAATCATTTATATAAATCTATTAGAGATTTTGCTTTAATATAATTTTCATTAAATTCGTTTTTCGCAGTACTATCAATAACAACACCTGAGGCAACAGAAATTTCTGATATATTTTTATAATTTAATATTGATCTTATAATTATATTAAACCTCATATCTCCATTAAATTTTATAAAACCAAAGCTTCCTGTAAAAATATTGCGACTCTCCTTTTCTTGAAAATTTAATAAATTTAGGGTGCTAATTTTGGGGCACCCTATTACAGATCCGCCGGGCATCATTGCTATAATAATATCTTTAACTTTAATATTTTTTTTTACTTTACCTTCTATTTTAGTAACGTAATGGTACAAATGTTTATACTCTTCAACATATTTTACTTTAGATAGTTTTACTGTTCCAGGTTTGCAAACTTTTGAAAGATCGCTTCTTTCCATGTCTACGATCATATTATGTTCTTTGGTTTCTTTAATATTATTTTTAAAATAAAAAAGTGCTTTCCTAATATTGGTTTTTTGAGTCTTTCTCAAGGTTCCAGCTATGGGTTTAGTTATAATTTTTGGTCCTTTTTTTTCTATAAGTGTTTCTGGGGAACAACTAACTATTGAAAAATTTTTATCTCTAATCATAAAAGACTCAGGCGCTGCATTTGTTTTCATTAATTTCCAAAAAAAAGTAACAGGATCTATTAAAGATTTATTTTTGTATTTGGTGCAAATTTTTATTTGATATGTTTTGCCTTCTTTAATTTTTTTTGAAAATTGATTAAAAATTTTATTATACTTATTTATATCAATATTAATTTTAAAAGGACTTAATATTTTATTTGGATTACAAACTTTTTTACCAAATAATTGATTGTAGTTTTTATATGAACTTTTTATTATGATGTTCTTTCTTATCTCTATTTTGGTTTCTGGCTTATAAAATATACCTTTTGGAAAATTTGTACTTTTTTGTTTAGGTATTTTTATGTTATTTAAATCACAAAGAATTTCGTAACCAAAAAAACCAATGTACAAATCCAGAAGTTTGTTTTTGTTTTTGTTTTTGTTAAATTTACTAAAAAAATTTAGTATATTTTTTTTGTTTATGTGTATTTTTTCAGAAAAATCTGTAAACAGATCATATCCACCAGTAACTTTGTAAACAACAAATGGTTTTTTAGAATTGTATAGTTTTTCTAAATAATAGTTTTTTTTCATAAACCTTTTTATAAAGCTTACCGCCTAAATGTTATTTAAGGGTGTGCTCTATTACAGCTACTATTCGTTGTTTGAACTACTTTAATTCTCCAGTTTCCCTCATTTTTTTTCTAATTTTTGTAGCTGAAATTTTTTGAATTTCTTCTGGCAAAACTATTTCTTCAATTTTATATCCTACGCCTCTTCCATAACAAATATTTGTAATGTTTGGGACCAGAACAACTTTAAACTTATTTTTATATTTTGGGTTCAATCTTTCTTCAATTTTTAACTTTACGTCATTAAAATCAAAAGGATTATCGTCAACATCTTTAACATCTCGAACTTGTATACATACTTGTCCAGTTTTTTTAATTATCTCTTCAAATAAAGTATAGTGTCCATCATGAAAAGGTTGCCACCTTCCAAGCATTTGTGCTGTTGGTTTTTTATTATCCCACTCGTAAGACATTATTTAATTTTATCCGCTATTTGCTTTGCCCATTGTTTAGCATTTTGAGTTGTGACATGACAATCAAATTTTTCTGGTTTTACAAAGATTGTATTTGTATCCTCAAAGCGACCTTTTTTAATTGTATCTACCCAAACAATATAATCTGCTGGGAATAAGTTTCTTGCTTCTGGTGTAGGACAAATAAAGTCAGCTATTACATGACTTCCTTCTTGTTGTTTTTTTTGTGCAATATCTGCCATTCTTTTTGACTGTCTTTTTCTTCCCTCTTCAGAAAAATCCCAATCATTGGCCTCTTTTCTTACCTCGTCAGCATTAATTCTTTTTGCATTTATCAAAATTGCTAATTCTGATGCTAGAGTTGTTTTACCAGAACCTGGTAAGCCCATTATTAAAATTATTTTCATAAGCTTTTAAGCTTGAGCAAGTCTAGGTAAAGGTTTTTCATCTATTGGCAAATGTACCATAGTTGCAAAGAAAGAAAGCGCAATTGATAGGTACCAAGCATAATCATAAGATCCATATTGATCATAAAAATACCCACCTAAATAAGCTCCTAAAAACGATCCTATTTGATGACTAAAAAAAACAAACCCATACAATGTAGCTAAATATTTTGTCCCAAAAACCTGAGAAATAATACCATTTGTTGGAGGTATTGTTGCTAGCCAAAGAAATCCATAGAGCATTCCAAAACCTATTGCTACATAAGTTGATGTTGGAAGAATTAAAAACAATATTAATACAATTCCACGAGCAAAATATAAAATACTTAACAGTAGCTTTTTACTGTATTTTCCAGAAAGATATCCAAAAGATAATGTTCCAAAAACATTAAAAAGACCTATTAAAGATAAAATTGCAGCAGCTGTCCATATTTCAAAGCCGCGTTCTTGGATGTAACCGGGTATGTGTGCTGAAACTAAAGTTATATTAAAACCACAAACAAAGAAACCAAGAGTTAAAAGCACAAAACCTTTATGATTAAATGCTTCTTTTATAGCTTCTAAAAGTGTTTGATTGTCTATTTTAGTACTGCCGCTTATATTCTTTTCTTTCTTAATTTCGCGCAGAAAGAATGCTGCAATTACTCCAAATAAAACGAGGTACAAATATGTGTTTAGTGTTTTTTCCCAACCAAACGAAGATAAAGCAAATTTTGTGTATATAGGAGAAAAAAAATAACCAATTGATGCCATAGCAACTACAATTCCTATAGCCATTCCTCTAGTTTTATTTGGGAAATGTTTTCCAACCGCAGCAATTTGAACGCTTATTGCTGTCCCACCTAAACCAATTCCAATTAGTAAACCTAAATTAATTTGAAAAAATATTCCTGTATTTGGTCCTGAATAAAGCAAATAAATTCCTAATGCTACAAAACAAGATGCTATTATTGTAACTTTAGCACTTCCAATTTTATCTGCTAACGCACCAAAGATAGGTGCGAACATGCCCCACATTAACATTTGTATACCTATTGCCAAACCAAACTCTGTAATTGTACACTGCAAATCTTTTACAAAAAAATCTGTAAACAATCCGAATACCATGCGGAGTCCCATAAATACTGCAACTATTAAGCAAGCTGAAATTACAGTAATTAACGCTGCTCTGCTGGGGAAAAAATTTTCTTTTGTCATTTAACAAACTTTAATGCACTTTTTAAATCATTTATTAAGTCTTTAGGGTCTTCCAAGCCAACATGTAAGCGAACTAGGTGTTCATTTTTTTCTAATTTAAAAAAACGTCTTTTTCCTAATTCAACTGGATCTGTATAAACAACAAGACTTTCAAATCCTCCCCAACTATAGCCTATTCCAAAAAGCTCTAAAGAATTTATAAATTTATATATTGAGTTTTTACTCTTACTTTTTATAATTAAACTCAATAGTCCCGATGCTCCTGAATAATATTTTTTCCATAATTTAAATTCTTTAGATGAAGTTTTATATGGATATAGTATTTTTGATATTTTTTTTTGACTTTTTAAAAAATTAATAACTTTTTTTGCATTTTCCTGATGTTTGTCCATTCTTATATCTAAAGTTCTTAAGCCTCGTATAATTAAATAAGCATCATCTGGTGATAAGCGATAGCCTGACACATGATTATACCTCCAAACTTTTTGGTACACTTTTTTATTAACAGCAACAGTGCCTCCCATCACATCACTATGTCCTGAATAGTATTTAGTTGCAGATGTTATAGCTATATCAAAGCCTAGTTTTAATGGTTTAAAAAAATATGCAGTAGCCCAGGTATTATCTATTGCAGTAAAAATATTTTTACTTTTAGCTAAAGCAACTACTTTGCCAAGATCTTGCATTTCAAATGTATTGCTGCCAGGATTTTCAACATAAATTAATTTAGTTTTTTTACTAATTTTATTTTTTAAATCTTCAAAATTATTTGGATTATACCAAATTGCTTGTACGTTAAATTCTTTAAGCAGATCATCTGTAATTTTTTGTGTTGGTCTATAGACGCCGTCTGATATGAGAATTTCGTCACCTGGTCTACATAAGCTCATTATAGATAGGGCAACTGCGCTAAATCCTGTTGGTGTTAAAAAAACTTGATATGCCTCCTCTAGTCCTCTAAGTAACTTTTGTAGGTGAATGGATGTTTGTGTTCCTTGTCTTCCGTAATCCCAATGATCGACATCTTTACCTTTAGCTATATCTTTTTGATGTTTTCTCAATTCCTGCATAGTTTTAAATAAAACTGTTGAAGCACGAACCACAGGTGGGTTTACAGATCTTGAAACATAATCTTTTGATGCTGTTTTAAGGTATGTTTTTATTGATTTTTTCATAAATTTATTTGATAACGAAATAGGAGAATGCTATATCCAAGATATAAGGTCAATAAATTAAATAATAAAAATTAAGGAGATTTGGTGCATGGGTTATCCGAAAAAACATAGAGGCAGAAGAAAAATAGGCTCTAAGAAAAGAAGAGCGCGCAAAAGAAATAAAAAAAAATAGCGTTAATAGATCCTTATGTTCGCTAATAAATTCATTAAGAAATTAAGATTTTTTGGCTTAATTTCTTTTTTAGTTCCTTTGATTACAATTAATGTATGTTTGGCACTTTTCAGTTTAATTGGAACTGTTGAGCCCTTCCCTGATTTGAATTGGTCAAACAAAAAAATAGAATTCAAAAAAGAAGTTTTTCATAAAAAATTTGGAAACCTAGAATATATTAATACGTGGAAATTAATAACTTGCCCAATTAATGTTACGACTCAATATGCATTAACAGATGAGGACGAATTAGTGGAAATAACTGGTGATGGATATAATGAACTAATTTCAAATAATAAAATTAAGTCATTTTTTTTAATACAACAAAATGTAAAAGAAGTAAGTTGTGTTAAAAATTATAAAATACCTTATTTTCTTTTAAAAAATATTAAAGGTCTGGAAAAATTAATACTCTACGCTAAAAAAAATAACAAATCCGGTTTTACAAAAATTAGAAATCCATACATTTATGGAGAAGTTTCGATAAGTAGAACAGCAAGATATTACCCAGCTAACTATATATTCAAACCTTTTATAATATTAAGTTCTATTCTTTTATTTTTTTATTGGTTAAATAATTTAAATTTATTTAGATATTTAGAGAATAATAACTCCTTAAAAAATCCTAGCAAAACTTTTTTTATTTTTGGATCATTGTCGTGTTTGTTTTTGATGCTTCATGCTGTTTTTTTAGGCATTGATTTTGACTCAAAAGTATTTTTAAAACTGAGAAGATTAATTATTATACTATTTATTATCTTTGAAATTTGTGCTCAGGTTTATCTAATAAAAAATCTATATAAGTTTAAAGATGAATTAAAAAATTATATAAATATTTTAATACTTAAGATTAAAATTTATTTTGTTACAATTGTTGTTTTTTCTACTGTTATAATTTTTGCTTTATTGGCTTTTGGAGACATAAATACCTCAACAAAACATGTGCTGGAATGGAATTATTTTAGTATTTTATTAATTTACTATCTATTAAGTTTTTTTCTTTGGAAAAATTCAAAAATTAGTGATTAAGAAAACTTGTGTTCACACACCCTAAAGTGCATGAACTAAGTTTTGGCTCGTCGTTTTAGGCGCTACCGCCGAGCCTGCCACTCCACTTGTTTAGCGCTGCTTAGTGGAGTTTTCTGCCCTATAAGCTTGAACCTTTCGGTTTTTCCTTATCTGGCCAGTTAAGAGTTGCCTCTTAAGTCATCTATATTAAAACATAAGGCGAGGAAAAATAGTATCACTATTTAGTTGTTTTTTTTATTAACAACTTGATGTTAATAACTATGGGGAAAAAAAATTATTGATAGTCTTTGTTATCCAACCACCTCCCAGAACTTTATCCCCAAGATTATTCTTAGAATAAAATACACATGCTTGGCCAGGAGAAACTCCTGTTTCTTCTTCTTCTAAATTCACCTCCGTTAAATTGTTATTGGAGGTAATGCTAGCTTTAATTAATCTTCCTGTTGATCTAACTTTTATAAACAGATTATCAAAATTATTCTCTGCTCCTTTTAAAAGATTTACATTTTTAAGGTAAATCTTTTTAACACATAAATCTTTTCGAGTTCCTGCAATAACTGTATTTTCTTTTGCATTTATATTTACTACGTACAAAGGTTCTTTATGGGAAACTCCAATACCTTTGCGCTGACCTATTGTAAAATTAATAATACCATCATGTTTTCCTAGTATATTTCCTGATGTATCTAAAATATCCCCCTTTTTAAAAGCATTAGATCTATATTTTTTTATAACTGAGGTGTAGTCACCGTTAGGTACAAAGCATATGTCTTGGCTATCTGGTTTTTCAGCTACATTTAAATTTAATTCTGATGCTATTTTTCTTGTTTCTTTTTTATTCATTATACCTAGCGGAAATCTTAAAAAATTAAGCTGTTCCTGAGTTGTACTAAAAAGAAAATAACTTTGGTCCTTGCTTAAATCAGTGGCTCTATACATTTCTGCATTTTCATTATTTTTTATTCTATTTACATAGTGTCCAGTGACTAATGCGTCTGCATTTAAATTTTTAGCATAAGAAAACAAATCTCTGAATTTTACTGTTTGGTTACATTGCACACAGGGGATAGGTGTTTCACCTGCTACATAGCTATCAATAAAGGAATCTATTACGTCTTTCTTGAATTTTTTTTGATAATATAGAATTTTGTGGTCAATATTTAATTGCTTAGATACTCTTTTTGCGTCCAAAATATCTTGCCCAGAGCAACACTGTCTACTATCACTCGTTGGTTTAACGTCATCGTAAAGCTTAAGTGTTATACCGGTAACGTTATATCCTTCTTTTTTCATTAAACCAGCTGCTGTAGAAGAATCCACACCTCCAGACATTGCAACTACTACATTCGTGTCTTTAGGATTTTTTAAAAGACCAAGGGAATTTTTTTTTGATGAAATGTTCATAAAAATATGTAAATATTTTATTACATAAAATGATATTATTCCATACATGTTTATAAATTACGAGCCAGGCGATTTTGTGATTAATATAAAAAATAAAGACTGGGGAATTGGGCAAATTCAATCAATTGTAAAGAATAAAATAACAGCTAATTTTGAAAATGTTGGAAAGAAGGTTATAAACAGTGAAGAGGTTATTTTAGAAAGAGTAAGCAAAATTGAATAATTTAAACTTGAAAAATATTGCTGAAGACCTCATAGAGGTGTTTTTGAAAGCTGGGAAAGTTGCAAAAGAAATTAGTCAAAAAGGGGTAATAATTTCAATTAAAACTGACAAATCTCCTGTGACGGATGGTGATTTAGCTGTAGATGAAATTTTAACATCCAAAATAAAAACCTTAACACCGAGGATACCTGTTATTTCTGAAGAAACTGTTAATTTAAATATTGATATTAAAGAAGAGAGTACTAATTTTTGGTTAATAGACCCTATAGATGGAACAAAAGATTATATAAAAAAAAGAGAAGAATATACTCTAAACGCAGCTTTAATAATTGATTTAAAACCTGCTTTAGGAATCATTTATGCTCCAGCAAAGGATAGACTTTTTTTTTCATATGGTAAAAACCTTGCTTTTGAAATTAATAAAGGGAAAAAATTAGATTTAAAATGTAAAAAAATAAATACTAGCAAGATTATAGGTTTAGAAAACAATTCCTCAATGTCGCATGAAGTAATAAAAATTTATAAAGAACATCATGTTACTAATACACTTAAAATGTCTAGCTCACTTAAGTTTTGTATATTAGCAGCTGGTGAAGCAGATATTTATGCAGCGCAAGCAAGGGCCTATGAGTGGGATATAGCTGCAGGTCACGCTATTTTAGAACATGCTGGTGGCTCCATAACCTCACATAAAGAAAAAAAAATTTTGTATGGGAAAAAAAAGTATAAAAACTTACCGATAATAGCAAAGAGATCGGGTGACTTAAAAAAATAGTTTCAACTTTGAGTTGTACTAAAATCGCTATCTTTATTCTTTTATTTAATTTACAAAAATGTAATGTACGTAATGAGGGAGAAATAGATTCCATTATGATTAAAAGATTACTTTTAATATTATCGTTAGGCATAAGTTTGTCAGGATGTTTTATGGCACCCTTGGCTTTGATAGGACCTGCGACCTCTGGTTTTAGTACAGCATCTATAATTCAAAGTGGATTAAGTTCTGGAGCTAGCTATGTAGTTAAGAAAAATACTGGCAAGTCAATTACCGAACATGCAATCTATTCAATTAATAAATCAAACGACGATGCTTTGCAGCAAACTTTTTTACCTAAAGAAGTTAAATAAAAAAACTAACTCAATAATTAAACTAATCAAAAAAACTTAATAAAAATGTTGAAAACAGTACTATTCATAGTTTTATCTGTAACTCTATTTGGTATTTTGTTTTTTTTATATGTTAAAAGAGCTTTAAAAAGACAGCTAAACTTTTATTTAAAACAAAATGAAAAAAAAATAAATAAGAAATCAAACCATTTTAATTAGCTTGGCAAATTCTACTTTTGGTAAATCTAGAACTTTTTTCGAAACTTCATAAGTAAAGCCTGATCTAGCTAAAATCGATATATCTTTTTTATAAAATAAAGGTCTATTATCCTCTGCTCGGCAGGGTCCGAGTCTTCTTTTTTTACATATTTTTATTGCAGAAAAAAAATCGGGGTCTGACTCGTTTTCTTTAATTTTAGAAATACTATCTTTTATATATTTTTCATCAATTCCTTTTTTGATTAAACTATATCTAATTTTATTTAACGAATACCCTCTTCTTAAAAACGCTTTTGACTTTATATCAGAATAATATTTATCACTTAAAAATTTCTGCTCCACTAGTGTAGAAATAACTGAATCTATTAAATTAAAAATTTCCTTTTTACTGACTTTTGTTTGATTTTTCTTTATTAGTTTTTTAAATAAATACGTTTTTAACTGCTGTTTAGATGGATTGTATTTTTCAAGGTAGGAATAAGCAAAGTTTCTTACATCGTTTATTGTATCTTCTAGATCTTTTTTATTATTTATAGGATTCATTAATTTAATATACTATATTATAATTTTAAATTTATATGCTAATGCAATTTCAAAATCATTTAACTTCTGAAAATATATACCTGTGGGTTAATATTGGTATAGTCCCTTTTTGGCTACTTTTAACTTTTCTTCCCAATTCAAAATTTACTAGCTTTTTTATTAATTCTATTATTTTGCCTATTATTTTATCATCAGCTTATATTTATGCAATTTATCAAGCAATTCTACTGGGTGAGAATATGTTTGGTATTTTTGAATTATACTTAAGTTTAGAAAATTTATATACAGTTTTTGCTACAGAAAGTTTCTTGCTTATTTTTTGGTTACATTTCTTAGCTTTAAATCTTTTTTTAGGCTCTTGGATATCAAGAGACTCTATAAAATATTCTATGCCTAGATCTGTTACAATTATATCTCTTATTTTGGTTTATTTTGTTGGGCCAATCGGTCTTATTTTTTATTGGATATTTAGAATTTTTTTGGCAAAAAGATTAAGTTTGCATGATTAATGAAAATACAAAATAGAATAACTAAAACTAAACTCCTTAAAAAAATTTTTATTAAATTTTGTAGAATTTTAGGATATGAGCTTATTGATCAAAGTAATTTTTATGTACCTACCCAGAATAAAAAACTTAATGATAATTTAAGTATTCAAGGAAATAAATCTATAACTCTTCCAATGGGAGAAACTAAAATTACTAGAAAAGTTAAATCTCTAACTGTGATTTTTAGGTCCTGTACTAATGTTAATATGTTAACTCAAAATAAAGTTAGATTGTTCAACAAAAATAAATCTGAATATACCTTTAGATCATTAAATTCTATTATTAAATCATTGCATTACGCTAAATCATTATTACCCAACATATTATTTAATATAATTGTAATTGATCATGATTCTAAAATAGAAGATTTAAAGGTAATTAAAAAGCAATTAGTTAATTCTAATTTTAATAACTCTACAATAACATTAAATGTCAATGAATTTTCTGAAGGCATAAAAAAAACTAATGCTAAAAATGAAAAAGTGACTCAAAATCAAATTTCAAATATGTGTAATATCCATAAATCATTAATTATTGCTAAAAATCAATGCGATGATTTAATCTACTTTGTTGAAGATGACTATCTGCATAAAGTCGATGCTATTAGTGAAATGCTTTTTACCTATGAGCGTTTGGCGTCGCAGCTCAACAAAGAAATAATTCTTTGTCCCTCTGATTACCCATTTTTATATTCTAAAGCAGATTTAACAAAAATCTTTTTAGGATCAAATAATCATTGGAGAAAAGTTGATGAAACTTTATGTACTTTTTTAACTAGCAAAACTATAGTGGATAAATATTGGACGAAACTTATTCGAATGTGTGAATTTGAGCATTTTCCTTTCGAAAAACCACTTCATGATATTTATAATCTAGAATATTGCTTGTCTCCAATACCGTCTCTTGCATTACATTGTACTAATGTAAATTCGGTATTTGGCCTTTCGCCTAATATGGATTGGGAAAAAATTTGGAATGACAACGAAGATTATTAAGAAAAACAGCCTTTATTAAATTTATTATAAAGGCTGTTTTAAAACCTTACTTATTAAACATTTCTTTTAACGCTTTTGCTGGTAAAAACTTAACTTTTTGCGAAGCTGCAATTTGTATTTGCTCTCCCGTTCTTGGGTTTCGACCTACTCTAGCTTTTCTTTTAGCTACCTTGTAAGTGCCAAAACCAGCAATTTTAACCTGTTCGTCTCCTTTTAAGCAGCTTAAAATAATCTCAGTGATGCCATCAAAAGTTCGCTCTGCATCAGCTTTGCTAAGATTCAATGAAGTTGATATTTTACCTACTAATTGTTTTTTGTTCATTTTAGCCCCTTTTCTGTGGTTTTTTTTACTTTTCACATAAATGTTAGGAAAATCAACAATTTAATTAGTGTATAGTAAAGATATCAACACAAAATGTAGCTTACATTAGTAAAAACGTTGATTTTATTGAGGTTATTGAGGTTTAACTTTGTTTAGAAAAAATCATTTAAAACCAACCAATGTCTTTTAAATCATTAAAAGTCACAAAAACAAACAAAAAAAGCATTAAAAATAAACCGATTCGAAAAAAGCCTTCTTGTGTTTTTTGATTCAAAGGCTTGCCTAGAATTTTTTCAATCAAGTAAAACATCAAATGACCTCCATCCAGCATGGGAATAGGAAACAAGTTTATAAGACCTAAACTTATTGAAATATAAGCCATTACACTTAAAAAAGGGATTAATCCATGCTCGGCAACTTGTCCTGTAATTTTTGCAATTCTGATTGGTCCACCTAACTGAGATGAATCTCCTGTGCCATTAAAAATTGATCCAATGTATTTTAATGAAGTGACAGTAACAAACCAGACTTCTTTAGCAGAATAATATAAAGCCTTGCTAGGTCCTAAGGGTTTTTTTTGGAATTCATTATTAAGAGCAGAAAGTTTAATTCCTATCATTTTTTTTTTGACAGAATTTCCTAAAGAATCTTCTCCATCCACAAAATATGGTTTTATCATCATGAATATTTCTTGATTGCCTCTAAGAATTTTAAAGTTAATTTTTTCTGACGTGGAGATATTAATAAAGGTAGAAACTTCTAAAATACTTTCAACTTTATTGTTATCAATAGATACAATTCTATCATTTTTTTTCATACCAGCATTAAAAGCTGGACTATCTTTTGTGACTTCATCAATAATTGCTGGTGTCAAATCTTTGCCTATTAATAAATTTATTGATAAAAAAATTAATAGAGCTAAAATAAAATTAGCTATTGGGCCGGCTGCAACTATTATAGATCTTTGATAAAGTGGCTTTAGTATAAACAATTTGTCTCTATCTTGATCACTATACTTGTTAATTATTTCTTTTTGCTCCGTTTCGCTAAAGACATTTCTGTCACCAAAAAACTTAACGTACCCACCTAAGGGGATCCAGCAAATTTTCCAACGTGTACCAGATTTATTATTCCATCCAAAAATTTCTTTTCCAAAACCTATAGAAAAGTCAGTAATTCCCACTCCAAATTTTTTGGCAAAATAATAGTGTCCGTACTCATGAATAAATACAACAATAGTAATTAAAATAAGAAACGGTATTATGTAATTCATTTATTCCAGGGACCTTTAACTATCTTGTTCTTTTTTATTTTTTTATTAAAGAACAGTATCAAAACTACACCTGAAATAAAACCACCAATATGAGCAGCGTAAGCAACTCCTCCCCCACTAGAAATAAATTGAAGAATAAACCAAAAACCAAGAACATATAATGCTTTTATTTTTAATAACTGGCTAAAAAAGCCAAATGGAATTAAAACTAATACTTTTGCATTAGGATAATTAATAAGATAAGCCCCTAATACACCACCGATTGCACCACTAGCACCAATCATGGGAACTTGAGAATTGACATCCATAAAAACTTGGGTCATTGCAGCACCAACTCCAGCAAGAAGATAAAAAATTAAAAAATTTAATGGTCCCAAACTATCTTCAATATTGTCAGCAAAAATCCACATATAAAGCATATTACCAATTAAGTGCATAAAACCTCCGTGCATAAACATGGAAGTAAAAATAGTTAAGTAAGATGGAATTGCATAAAGATCAAATGGTAGTTCTTTGTGACCCATCAATACTGAAGGCACTAAACCATAAGAATAAAAAAGTTGTCCTGTCTTATATGTGACAGAACCTAATTGGATTAAAAAAACTAAAACACATAAACCAATTATAAAATAAGTTACTATAGGCTTATGAAAAGTTAGGTTATCGTCTTTTAATGGAATCATGCACCATTATAACAATAGCTGGTGAAACTGTTGCCACTAAAAAAGATAAGAATAACAACGATTGTGAAACAAATGAAGGAAAAAAATCTGCAGAAAAGATAATTCCTACTAATAAACTCTTAGTGAAATCTGGGGTTGGAAATAAAAACAGCCCACCTACTAATCCAAAAATAATTGAAATATAGGCAGTTTTTTCATTTAATTCTTTATTATAAAAGCTATAAAAAACTGTTAATACGAATGCGCAACAAAATAAGTCTGCTAATAAAAATAAATACAAAACGCTAAACCCCTTAGAAGCTATTACAAAAACAATAATAGATAAAAAGATCATAAAATATTTGGAAATTTCTAAATAATCTACTTTATTTTTAAAATTAAACGTAGATTTTGTATCTACAATAATTAAACTTGAAATGGCATTAACCAATGTGTCAACGGTACTTATTGTTAATGAAAGACCTAATGTTATTATAATAAAAGATAAAAATTTATATTTATCATTTAAAAATAAAGAGAAAAAACCTAAATCAGGTATAACATTAGGGTTAATTGATATAGCTACCAAACCACTAAAACCCATAAAAAAAACAATTGGTATTATTATAAAAAAAGAAATTATTAAACTTTTTTTTAAAATTTTATTATTTTTAGCTGCATAAACTCTTTGCCAATTTCCTTGATGAAATAGATTTGTTGCAGCAACAGCAATAAAAAAAGTTATTCCTGATGTGTAATTTGGTAAATAACTAGCGCTTAATAATTGTGGATTTTTTTGATTTATAAATTCAAATGAAAATTTGTCTCCTATAAATGACAACACATACGAAATAGAAATTAAAAGTAAAACTAAAATTATTAAAGATTGAATTGTGTCTGTAAAAATAGAAGCTCTTAATCCACCATATAACGTATAAGTTAACGTCCCAACCAATACTACTATAGAAGTAATCCATAAAGACGTTCCTGAAATATAGTTAATTAACATTGCTATTGCGGTAACTTCAGCACATAAAAATATGAACATATAAAATATACTCATAAATAAAATTAATTTAAATAAACTTTTTTTAAATCTTTTTCTTAAAAATTCTATTAAAGTTGATCCCTTGGGATACTCATTTCTTATTTTTTTTCCCAAAAATATTAAAAAAATCATAGGAAAAGCAGTTCCAAGAGCATATCCAATGACTGCTCCTATACCACCCCATGTAGCTGCAGAAGCTGGTCCAAATAAAATCCACGCACCAAGTGCTGAAGCAACTAAACTTGTTGATAATGAAAAAAAACCTACACTTCTATTTGCTGTTAAATAGTTGTTGAGACCTTTGTATTTTTTTGAATAAATTAATCCTACAAATGTAAAGATCAAGGAAATTGTTATAACTAATGTTAGTGATGTCGAGTGATTAATAAAATTAATTGTGCTCATGCTCTCCCTTTCTGAATTACCGGACAGGTTATTAGGGTTTATTCTCAGTCTGTTAGGACACCCCTTATAAAAATTATTTACATTAAAGTTAAATTAAAAGCAAACTATATGATCAATATTTATGGGTCTCTTTATTCCAAATTTTTCATCCACTTCATGTTGATGTATATGATGAGAATGAACAAAAACTGGTATTAATAAATTGCTTAAAGTTTTAAGCGTATAAATAAAATTAGTACCTCTGAACTTTCTATCTACTACTTCTAATTTTAAATTGCTTTTGTCATCATGTTCTAAATCTTCAGGTTGTAATAGAAGTTGCACATGAGAACCCTTTGGATAACGCTTCATAAAATTACCTTTTATTGTCCCCAAATCTTGGTTCTCTAGACTATTTTCTCCCGTTACTTTAGCAGGAATTAGAATGCCTCGATTTAAAAAATTTACCACTTCTACTGAATTTGGAAAATGATAAACATTATAGGGGTCATCGTACTGTCTAAGTTGACTATTTAAAATAATTCCACACTTAGACCCTAAATAAAAAGCTTCATAAGAATCATGTGTAACTATAATTGTAGTAATCTTTAATTCATTTAAAATTTTCTTTAATTTTACTTGAATTTCTTCTTTAAAACTTTGATCGATATTTGATAAAGGCTCATCTAGCAATAATAAATCTGGTTTAGAAAGTAGAGATCTCGCTAGTGATGCTCTTTGAGCCTCTCCAGAACTAATTTCATGTGGAAATTTATTTACAACATGTTCTAAATGGAGAAATTTCACTACCTCTTCGATGCTTAAATCCTTTTTCTTTTTTGCGTTTCTTGATGCACCAAACTCAATATTTTGAATTACATTGTAATGTGGAAATAAACAATTATCCTGGAAAGAAAGTGAAATATTTCTTTTTTCAGGCTCGATATGCATATCTTTAGAAGATATAATTTTATTTTTTAAAACAATGCTCCCTGCTTGAATTTTTTCAAGTCCAGCAATAGTGCGTAGAATTGTAGTTTTTCCAATCCCAGATGGACCCAACAAACAAATAATATCTCCTTCATTTTCAATATTTAACGAAACATTACTAACTTTATTTTTATCACTAGCAGCAAATGTAACATTATTAATTTCTAAAAAGTTTTTTGACATAGTAATTAATCCTTAATAATATACTTAGATGTGACTAAAATAAAACCACTTGAAATGAGAATAAGAAATAAAGAAGGCGCTGCAGCAGCCTCTAATAAATCTTGAGAGGCAAAAATATATGCAGTGGTTGCAAAAGTTTCAAAATTAAATGGTCTCATAATAAGAGTAATAGGCAATTCTTTTATAATTTCAATTGCAATTAATATACCAATTAAAAAAATTGAATTTTTTAAATATGGCAAATGTATCTTAGAGAAAGTTTTAAATTTGGAATAACCTAGTAAATAAGAGCTTTCATCTATAGAATAATTTATTTTCAAATAACCAGATTTAATTCCATTGCAAGCTAGTGAATAAAATCTTATAAAATAAACAAAAATTAACCCCAATATTGAACCAATAAAAATTGATTTTATAGAATTAAGTTCAAAAAAACTTACTACTGCATTATCAAACCAAGAAACAAAGGTGATAAATGCTACTGCAAGAATAATCCCAGGTATAGCATAACCAGAAACAGAGAATGTTGTTAAGTATTCAAGAAACTTACTTTTAGAAACTCTATTTCCATAATTTGAAATCAAAGCTAAGGATATCAATAAACAGCAAGATAAAAACACTAATAACATTGTGTTTAAAAAAAGTTCTGTAATATTTAAATCAACAAGATGCTTAGGAAAAATTATTGTCCAGTAAAGCATTTGCAAGACGGGAAATAGAAAACTTATAAAAAACACCAAAAAACAAAACGAAAAAGCTAATAAAGATTTTTTACCTTTCAAAGGTACTAGTGATTTTGATTTATATCCACTTTTGGAAGGAGAATGATATTGTGCTTTTTTTCTAGAGAAGTTTTCAAGCACGAATAAACCTAAGATAAAAATCAGTAGATAAAACGCGAGTCTATTAGCTAAAGTAAGATCATCAAATGAAATCCAAGCATTGTATATTCCAGTAGTTAATGTTGACAACCCAAAAAAAGATACAGAACCAAAATCTGAAAGAGTCTCCATAGCAACTAAAGAGAGTCCAGCAACAATAGCAGGTCTGGCTGATGGTAAAATTATTTTAAAAAATGACTTTCTCTTTGAAAATCCAAGATTTTTTCCTAATTCAATTAAGTTTTGAGATTGATAGTGAAACGATGCTCTGGTTAGGACATAAACATAACCAAACAACGAGAATGAAATAGAAATAATAGCTCCTAATATACCATCAAATTTAGGAATAAATGAATTATAATCTCCGTCACCAAAAATATTTTTTAATATTGTAAAAGCTGTACCAAAATTTTCAAAAAATGCAGTTAGAGAATAAGCATATATATACGCGGGTATAGCAAAAGATAAAATTAAAGCCCATTTAAAGAAATTTACTCCAGGAAATTTATAAAAAGAAACTACATAAGCGCACCCTACTCCAATAAAAAATGTCAGAATTAAAACTCCGATTAAAAGAAAAATTGAGTTAAAAATATATTCATAAAGAAAAGTATTTTTAAGGATTGCTGAATAGTTGCTTGTTGTTTCAAAAAAGCTAGTAAATACTGTTATTATAGGTATAGCTACAATTATAGATATAATAAAAGAACTTAAATACCATACGTTAATTTTTTTATAATTTATCATTTAACTTCTCTAAAATAAATGTGCCTACTAAACTATTTAGAGGAATAGATAATAGGCACAATTTGAAAAACTATCAATCAAGAGGAAAAAACTTTTAAAAGCTCTTTCATTTCATTATTGCTAACAGTAGATAGTTTTCTCTCATTTACTTTTTTGTTAACTTTTTTACACACATCTATGCAGGGATTGCATGGTTTTGCAGACTTATTGTAGTTAATATCAAATAAATTTTTGAATTTATTTTTTAATAATACCATAGGTTATTTCCATACTATTTATATCTTTTTTTATTTAATCTGAACATACTTAATAACTATTTCCATTTGGCTGCTAACATAACTTCTAATGCATCAGCTTGCTTTTTCCCATATGACGAAACTTTTGTTTTAAGATCTTGTTTAAAACCTAAACCTATTTGAGCTACAAGTTCGTGAGGTTCAACGCCTTCTATCATTGGATATTCAAAAGTATTATTAACTATATGCTCTTGGGCTTCTTTAGTGACTAAAAACTCAAGAAGTTTAATCGCATTAGCTTTGTTAGGTGAGTATTTTAATATCCCCCCACCACTGATGTTCATGTGAGTTCCTCTTCCATCTTGATTTGGAAAATATGGTTTAACTTTTTTAGCTGCTATTTTTTGTTCTTCTCCTTTTTGTCCAGATAGCATCAACGCTAAGTAATATGTATTAGCTACTGCCAAATCTGCTTCACCTGCAGCTACAGCTAATATTTGAGCTCTATCATTACCTTTTGAGTCTCTTGCCATATTAGCTACTACACCTTTTGCCCATGCTGCAGTTGCTTTTTTTCCATTATTTTTAATTAGAGATGCTACAAGCGATTGATTGTAAACATTATTTGATTTTCTTATTACAACTTTACCTTTCCATTTAGGGTCAGCAAGACTTTCGTAAGTCATTCCATTTAAGTCGGAAGCACTTACTCTTTCTGGTGAGTAATAAATTATTCTTGCTCTCTTTGCTATTCCAGTCCAATATGCAGTTCTAAAGTTTGCTGGTACAGCTTTTTTTATAGCTGGCGAACTTGCTCCTTTTTGAAACATTCCTTTTACTTGGAGTGCTCCTAATCTCCCAGCGTCAGCGGTAATATAAAGGTCAGCTTTTGAATCTTTTCCTTCTTCAATTATTCTTTTTTGAAGTGCCTTATCTTTTCCAGAAATAACATTTACCTTAATTCCAGTTTTTACTGTAAATTTTTGATAAAGCTGTACATCTGAGTCATAATGCCTTGCGCTGAACACATTAACTTCATTTAAATGACCTTCAGCAAACGAAGCTCCCGCTAATGATAGTAAAATTGTTAATGCAAATAATATTTTATTCATATTTCCTTTATGTTTCGTTATTTAAAAGTTTTTATATAATGATAATAGTTAGCATTTGCAATGATAATGATTATCAATATCAAAATGTCGCACCTAATGCAATTAAAAAGTGTATAGGAGTTTGGGTTTTCTATGTATATGTTTAGTTGTATAGGAATTTTATGACAGACGAAAAAACATCAATAATTTTATCTGATGTCTCTATTGATGGAGAGGTTGTAGAAAAAGATAAAATTATAATAGACGCTAAGATAAATGGAGATATTAAAGCTGAAGAAGTTGTAACGCATCAAAATTCAAATATTAAAGGAAATATTAAAGCTAAAGATGCTGTTCTAGGAGGAAAACTTGTAGGAAATATTAACTCGGACAAAATTAATATTAAAAAAACTGCCAATATTGAAGGTGTTCTAAATCAAAAATCTCTTTCTATTCAAGAAGGTGCAACTTTAAAAATTAAAGCCGAAACGTATAAGTAGATATTAAAATTCCCACTTCCTTATTTTGCTGTACAAAAAATTCCTAAAAGCTATTACTCTAGCTGTGTTTTTTAACGACTGAGGATAAACAAAATGAGCTTCAGTTTTAGGTCCTTCAATTTTAGGCAAAACTCTAATAATATTTGGCACTAAGACAGTTATGTAATCTGGTAAAGCGGCTAGACCTACACCACTTTGTACAGCAAGCAGTAAACCATAAACGCTATTTACTTTCATAATTGGTTTTCTTTTTTTTTCATCTTTTACACCTATTTTTAATGCCCAGTCAGGATTAAATACTGGTGAAGGTGTACCTTTTCCATAAGAAATAAATTTATGTTTACTTAAATCAGATATGTTTTTAGGATAGCCAAATTGCTCTAAATATTTTGTTGATCCGTATATGTGATAATTAATATCTATTAACTTTTTTTGGATGTGATTCAGTTGTTTAGGGCGTCTCATCCATATAGCAATGTCAGCTTGACGAGTGCTAAGATCAAGTTCTTTGTCATCAAAGATCAATTCAATTTCTATCTCTGGATTGAGCTTCATAAACTCTTGAATTCTTGGTGTTAACCAAGTGGTGCCAAAACTAACAACTGTAGTGACTGTTAGCTTTCCACTGGGTTTATTTTTTTTATCTGTTAAAGTTGATTCAACATCTTTTAATTTTGAAATGACTTCGTGAGCTGTTTTAAAAAGATATTCTCCATTTTCAGTCAGAGATAGTCCTCGAGCATGTCTTTCAAATAATTGAGTTTTTAATTCTTGTTCTAAAGATTGAATTTGTCTGCTAATTGCTGATTGGCTAAGATTGAGTGTATATGTGGCTTTTGTAAAATTTCCAGCCTCGGCAACAGCATGAAATATTTTTAATTTATCCCAATCCATATTATTTTTTTAAATCTACTAAAATTCTTCCCACTGTTTTACCTTTTATCATTTCAGGAAAAATATTTAATAACTCTTCTAAATTAACTATTGTTACTTTTTTTTCTAAAAGCTTAAAGTCAATTAGGCTCTCTACCTGAGACCAAATAAATTCTCTTCTTTTTTTACTAACCATAACAGAGTCTATTCCCCACAATTTTACTCCTCTTATAATGAAAGGCATTACGTTTGTATTAAGTTTGATACCTCCTGCGTTTCCACACGCAGCAACAATTCCATTTTGTCTAGTTTGTGAAATTGCATTTGACAAAACAATTCCACCAACTGTATCAACAACACCATCCCACAAACCTTTTTCTAGTAATTTTGGTTCTTTTTCAAACTCGCTTCTTTCTAAAATATTTTTTGCACCTAATTCTTTTAGATAATCAACTTTGTTTTTTTTTCCAGTAACTGCTGTAACATTATAACCAAATTTAGAAAGTATCATCACTGCTATGCTTCCCACTCCACCTGTAGCACCTGTTACCAAAACGTCATTCACTTTTTCTCCTAGCAATAATTCTTCTCTAGACTTAATAGCAAAAGCACATAATAAAGAAGTAAATCCAGCTGTACCTAAAATCATTGCATTTTTGTTTGTTAATTTTTGAGGTTTCTTTATTAGTAATTCACTCTTAACTTTTACCAATTCGGAATAACCACCAGGATACATTTCCCCAACTCTGCAACCAGTTAATATAACTTCATCTCCAGATTTAAAATCTGAACTTTCGCTTTCAATGACTTTTCCGGAAAAGTCTATGCCTGGTATATGGGGATATTCTTTAACTAATCTTGCTCCATTTTTTAAAATTAAAGCATCTTTGTAGTTTAAACCAGAATATTCCACATTAACAAGAACGTCCCCTGATTTAAAAAAACTTTTATTTAACGTTTTTACTTCTCTGGTAAACTGATCACTTGTTTGATTTATGACTATCGCTTTAAACTTGTCGTTCATTTTGAGGGTATTTGATTAAAAATTAATAAATACTAATCTTTATTAATATATCTTAAGTATCTATTTTGAAAACTTAAATCATCTTTAAACGCACCAAGAAAATAGTTAGTAACAGTTATAGCATTTTCTTTTTTAATACCTCTGTTAGTCATACAATGGTGAGCAGCTGAGATCGTTACGGCAACACCTCTAGGTTGTAAAACACCCATTATTGTTTTAGCAATTTGCATAGTTAAACGTTCTTGAGTTTGTAATCTTTTTGAAAAAACCTCAACCACTCTAGCAAGCTTGCTTAATCCAACAACTTTCTTTGATGGTATATATGCTACGTGCGCATAGCCCATAATAGGCGCCATATGATGCTCACAATGACTTTGTAAACTGATATTTTTTTCAATTACCATGTCGTCGTACCCATCAACTTCAGTAAACGTTTTAGCTAAATATTTATTTGGATCCTGTTTGTAACCTTGAAAATATTCCTTATAAGCTTTAATTACTCTTTTTGGTGTTGAAAGCAGGCCTTCACGATTAATATCTTCTCCCAGCCATTGAATAATTGTTTTAATAGCTTGTTCAGCTTGTTCGTCAGAAACCACATTGTCTTTATTTTTTGACTGATTTGCGTCTTTTACTAATTTCATAATTTTACCTTAATAAATATTATATATAATATAATATAACTAATGTATAAAAAAAGAAATAACATCAAAGAAATCGAAGAAGGTAAATACTTAGAACCAAAATTTGATAAAAATGGCCTTATACCTGTGATAACAGTTGATTTTAAAACTGGCGACATCTTGATGCACGCCTATATGAATGATGAAGCTTTAAAAAAAACTATTGAAAGCAAAGAAGCACATTATTGGAGCAGATCGAGAAGTAAAATTTGGCATAAGGGCCAAATAAGTGGATTTGTACAAAAAATAAAAGAAATAAGAATTGATGATGATCAAGATTCAATTTGGTTATCAGTAGATATTGGAAATGGAGCAAGTTGTCATGTTGGATATCGCTCTTGCTTTTATAGATCTATACCACTAGGAAAAATTAAAAATACTGAGAAAATAGAACTGAATTTTAAAGAAAAGAAGAAAATGTTTGACCCCAAAAAAATTTATAAAGATGAAGATAATCCTACTAAAATATAATGAGTAAAGAAATAGATCAACAAAATGTTTTAGGAGAAAGATTAGAGCCTTGCTCTAAAGATCCTATTACTGGTTGGCTCAGAGATGGATGCTGTAATACTGACAAGATGGACTACGGTGTTCATACTGTTTGCGCAAAAGTGACAACAAAATTTTTAGAATGGGCAAAATTAGAAGGTAATGACTTAATTACTCCACATCCTGAATTTGATTTTCCAGGATTAAAAGATGGTGACAGTTGGTGCGTGTGTGCAGCTACTTACTCTAAATCAATAGATGATGGAACAGCTTGTAAAGTTTTTTTAAAAAAAACAAATTATAAAACTCTTGAAATTATATCACTAGATAAACTTAAACCCTACGCAATAGATCTTTCTTAAATTTATTATTTTATTTTACATATTTCCATACTTTGGCCCTCCCCCTCCTTCTGGGGAAACCCAAACTATGTTTTGAGATGGTTCTTTGATGTCACAAGTTTTACAATGAATACAGTTTTGTGAATTAATTACAAATTTTCCTTGTTGAATTTCATAAACACCTACTGGGCAATATCTTTGTGCAGGCTCATCATATTCTTTTAATGTATATTTAATCGGTAAGTCAGGATCTTTAAGCTGCAGGTGTACAGGTTGGTTTTCTGTATGATTTGTTCCTGTTAAATAAACTGAACTAGTTTTATCAAACGTAAGTTTGCCATCGGGTTTAGGATATTCTATTTTTGGCATTTGGTTAGCTGTTTTTAAAGATTTATAGTCAGCATGCTTATGTTTTAATGTAAAAGGTAATTTTCCCCTAAATAAAATTTGATCAATTCCAGTAAAGAAAATTCCAAGAATTAAACCCCAACTAAAACTAGGTTTTACATTTCTTGCAGCATATAATTCTTTATAAGCCCAACATTCTTTAAATTTTTTTTCATAAACTGATAGATCTGTTTTATTTTTTATATTTTCAAAAATTGCCTCTGCTGCTACTAACCCACTTTTCATAGCTGTATGTGAACCTTTGATTTTTGGCATATTTAAAGTTCCAGCATCACAACCAATTAGTAAAGCGCCTGGCATAAACATTTTCGGTAGACTTTGTATTCCACCTTCAATCAAAGCTCTTGCACCAAAAGCTATACGTTTTCCACCTTCTAACATTTTACGAATAGAATTATGTGTTTTAAATCTTTGAAATTCATCAAATGGAGAAAGATGTGGATTTTGATAATCAAGACCAATAACGTATCCTAAATAAATTTGTTTATTTTCTGCATGGTAAATAAAACTACCTCCATAAGTTTTTTTATCAAGAGGCCAACCCACGGTATGCATAATCATTCCTTCTTGATGTTGTTTTTCATTTACTTCCCAAATCTCTTTGAAACCAATACCGTATTGTTGAGGACTTTTTCCTTCATCAAGATTAAATTTTTTAATTAATTGTTGACCTAAATGACCTCTGCATCCTTCTGAAAAAACTGTAACTTTTGCATGTAATTCCATTCCTTCTTGATAAGTATCTTTTTTATTACCATCTTTATCTAGACCCATATCCAAAGTAGCCACACCTTTTATCGATCCATCTTCATTATAAAGAGCTTCACTTGCTGGAAATCCTGGAAATATCTCAACACCTAGCTTTTCAGCTTGTTCGGCTAACCACCGACAAAGGTTAGCTAGACTAATAATATAGTTCTTATGATTTTTTTGTACTGAAGGTAAAAGCCAAGTTGGCCAACTCAAAGAAGAATTTTTTCCCAAAAATAAAAATTTTTCTTTTGAAACTTTTATTTTTACAGGAGCTCCCTCACTACTCCAATTAGGTAATAGCTCATCAAGAGCTTTAGTTTCAAATACATTGCCACTTAAAATATGAGCTCCAACTTCAGATCCCTTTTCGAGAACGCAAATATTTAAATTAGAATCAAGTTGCTTAAGTTTTATAGCAGTAGTCAAGCCTGCTGGTCCTGCACCAACAATAACTACATCATATTCCATTGTTTCTCTAGTCATGAAAGGACTATATCAAACTAATTATTTTTGGATAGTATTCAGTTTATTCAACTCAGCCAAAAATTCTGGTAGAGCTGTAAATAAATCAGCTTCTAAACCATAATCTGCAACACTAAAAATTGGTGCTTCTCCATCTTTGTTAATTGCGACAATAATTTTGCTTTCTTTCATTCCCGCTAGGTGTTGAATTGCTCCTGAGATACCAACCGCAATATACAAATCTGGAACTACTACTTTTCCAGTTTGACCTACTTGGTGATCATTTCCAATATAACCAGCATCTACTGCTGCTCTTGAGGCTCCTACTGCTGCATTTAATTTGTCTGCAATTGAATTAATAAGTTTAAAATTTTCTCCACTTTGCATACCTCGACCACCAGATATAACAATTCGGGCAGTCCCTAGTTCTGGTCTCTCCGATTTTGTTTCTTCTCTTTTTATAAATTTTGAAGTATTTGGCACGGGTGCTGCTTCAACTTTTTCTATTTGTGCTGATCCACCTGTTTTTGGAGCAGGATCAAATGAAGTTGGTCTAATTGTTACACATTTCTTTTTGTCATTGCTTTTAACTGTCGCAAAAGCGTTACCTGCATAAATAGGTCTCAAAAAAGTTTCTGGTCCGTTAATTTTAATAACATCGCTCACTTGAGAAACATCTAGCGCAGCTGCTACTCTTGGCATAAAGTTTTTTCCAAAAGTATTGGCAGATGCAACGATATGGTCATATTTTTCTGAAACTTTAGTTACTAGTGGAGTTAAATTTTCAGGT
>Ga0209709_10001064_pt1 | contig 25692 bp, 31 predicted proteins | sample ArcticOcean_MG_C_2_FD_187435 | JGI IMG/M metagenome (GOLD analysis project Ga0209709, IMG submission 187435) | Marine microbial communities from western Arctic Ocean - ArcticOcean_MG_CB4_136 (SPAdes) (version 2) | ecosystem: Environmental > Aquatic > Marine > Oceanic | place: Arctic Ocean...
TAAAGGATGGGGTAAATCATATGATGAGGAAGACGAAGATGAAGAGGAAGACGAAGATGAAGAGGAAGAAGAAGTCGACGCCGACGAAGAAGCAGTCGACGACGAAGATGAAGAGGCCGACGAAGAGGATGAAGAAGCAGTCGACGACGAAGATGAAGAGGCCGACGAAGAAGAGGCCGACGAAGAAGAGGCCGAAGATGAAGAGGCCGACGAAGAAGAGGCCGACGAAGAAGAGGCCAACGAAGAGGATGAAGAGGAAGAGGTAGAAGAAGTCGACGATAAAAATATTGCTGTTGCCAAAACAGTTTTACTTGCGCAAGAAGCAGGTGAATATGCAACAATTGATACCGCTAGCGAAGAAGACAATGAAGAGGAAGAAACCGTTGACAAGGTCGACAAAGATGATGAAGAAAATGCTAAAAGTGAAGATGAAGAAGAAGTAGAAGTTGAAGAATTTAAATTTGAAAACAAAACATATTATACTGATGACTCTCAAAATGGTAATTTGTTCGAATGTCTAGAAGATGGTGAGATTGGTGATATTGTGGGTAATTTAGAAAATGGCTCTGTGTTTTTTTCCTAATATAATATAAATGGTTCTAAAACAAATCTGTCCACCCGCATTAATATATTTAATTTTTTCCATTACCCAAGTATCTATTGATACGGTCCAAGGATCATATAATACCGCATTAGTTAAAATATGGGTAGCTTTTGTATTTACTGTTCTATTAAACTATCTATGCATGAGTGGTTTAGATGTTGTATCGTGGTTGATAGTATTTATCCCATTTATCTTAATGACCGTTATAGTCAGTATGTTGTTAGTTATGTTTGGGTTAGACCCATCGACTGGTAAATTAGCTGTTGCATATGATAAAACCGTGAAGGAACAACCAGATGTTAGAAGTCTAGCAAAACGCGACCGAAAACGCGATCGAAAACTCGCCCGACAACTCGCTCGAAAACGACGACACAAACTAGATAGATTCTCCAGTGAACAATATGCCCGATGGAGAAAATATAACGAAGCTCAAGGAATTAACACTGGATATGACCAGTCGAATATTTCAACTGACCAAAAAAAGGTATTGGATGATGTTGTTTCAGCAAGGGCTGGACTAGCGTGCGATCCATTACATTCTGATTGCCCAAAAAAAGCAATTAGTCAAGTAACTATTTAAAATAATAAGAAATTACATAACTAATAATGTTTAGTGAAATCGTTAATTATATTGTAATTCCTACTTTACTATCAGCAAGTGCTTTGGGCGCTTATTATGTTTGGAGTCCGGAGGATAGTAAAAAACTAATATCAAATGTGGCGTGGTATGGAGTAAATATGTATTCGCGCGCTTCTATTTATTATGAAACTTTTGCACAATCTGATTTATCAGATAATGAAGAAGATAATTTTGATGAAGAAGAATCATTATTATATTACAACAGTGAAAATCAACTTTTAGTTTCACTAGGAACAGATTATAAAACTATGCCTGATGAATGGTGGAATGATAGCAACAATATAGATTTATTAATGTTTAAAAAATCTTTAGGTGACAGTATAAAATACAAGACTTTTAATACACACAAAGAGTTAATGAAATCAGATAATGATTGGGTTACATCGGAGAAACAATTCGTGCAAGTTGAATTGGAGCAAAATGGTGTGGTTATTGATATTCATAAACACCTGGATCACTTTTACACAGTAGGAAATAGTATTTTATCAAAATCATTCTTGAGGTGGTATTTGAAGACATGGTATAATATGGAATTATGTGATAAATACACGCTTAAAATCTTTGATAAAGATGTTAATTTATTTAGTATAGGACCAGAATCTTATATATTACTTGGCGATGAGAAATATTCTATTATTAATACCGAAAACGAAGAAATTGCCGATACTAATTATGAAGGCGCCACGGATGAATAATTAATTTAAAAACATATATAAAAAATTGACTAATATATATATATAATGGATACTTCAGGAACTATGGAAATTATGGCAACTTCTTCAGAAGTAACACACCCATTGTATGATAAATGGGTTCTATGGGCTCATTTACCACATGACACAGATTGGTCTATTAAAAGTTACAAAAAAATTATGACCGTTAAGAGCATTGAAGAAATGGTGGCTTTATATTCAGCAATTCCTGAAAAATTAATTAAAAACTGCATGATGTTCGTAATGAGAGAAGGGATAAAGCCAATGTGGGAAGATCCATTAAATAGCAAAGGAGGTTGCTTTTCCTTCAAAGTTCCGAATAAAGTTGTGACCCAAGTATGGTCTCAATTAAGTTATATTTTAGTAGGAGAAACACTCACAAATGACCCGCGTTTATGGAAGTTAATCAATGGTATTACCATTTCACCCAAAAAGTCATTTTGCATTATTAAAATATGGCTGAAAAATTGCACTATGCAAAATCCCACACAATTATCCAGTGTTCAGGGATTGAGCATTCATGGTTGTTTGTTCAAACGCCATAAACCCGAGTTCTAATTATTTATATAAAATCGTATATAAAAAATTTTATTTTACTTAACTGATTTAAATTTATTTTTTAAGAATTCTAGTTTATATTGGAAACTTCTGTTAAAAGGTCTTGTGCTTTTTTTTGTTGAAATTTTAACGATCTTGCAAGTTTTTTTTCCCTTTTTTTGGAACGTTCTTTGTAAAATTCACTGTTGCATTTTATATTAAACCTATTTTTTCGTTCTGGCAGATAAGTAGCAAATGTCGGATGCGCCGTTTCAAATTTTTCAATATTTTGAAGCCATTTTGAAACAGGATTCCACCCACCCCAAATATTTCTAATTCTGCCACGTTGTTCCTGTGAATAAACGGCAAAATGATTTTTTAGACACCATTCTTTTTTCAAAGTATATATTGGTCGACGGTACAATCCCCAACTCGTTGGGGATATACACATATACCTTGAACCTAACCAGAATTTTCTAGCACACCAATGTTGCTTGTCTAGATATGGTTGTATTTTTAAATTCTTACGATTAAAACCACCTTTGATAAACTGGTCTAAGACTTTATCCATATTTGATTTTTTATCCATTCCTGCAAACTCCAAAATGATCCATATAAGTTCTTCAGGTAATGCGTAAAACATTGTTATTGATTTTTACGTTAATATTAATGTATTAATTTCAATTCAATTTTTTCATTTTGCAACCAGAATTTAATTATTTTAGCATTATTATATATATGAAAAGTTTAGTAGATAAATTAAATCCTAGAAATATCAACTGGCAGAAATCGCCACACAGAGTTACCCCCGAGATAAGTCGTCAGAATGATGCAAAAATAGGCGAATTAGAGAAAGAACAAAAACTATTAGAATCAAAATTGAAAAGAGGTGTTTATAAGAGTAACGCTGATTTTAATCGAGCTTGGGGTGCACAAAACCGGTCTATGCAAAGAATGATAGATTATCGAGATAGATGGGATGAGATTGAATCAACTCACCCAATTGTGAATAAACAAAGAGAAAAAGAAAAGGATAGGTTTATGGGTAAGGCAATAGCAATTCAAAAAAAATATGAGAATGTTATAATGGCTCAGGCACAAAAACAAGGAGTATGCGGATATCTTTCAAAGAAAACATGTAGTGAAGGCAAGGATTGTTATTGGTTTGACAAGATCTCAGATAGGATGGATAAAGGTGTTGGATGTTATTCAAAAAAAGAACCGAGAAAGAATTGGGGTAATATGAAACCTACAAAAAGAAGTAAAAAACCAACGTTAAGTGCTATACAAGAAAACCCTTTAGCGGCAATGCAACATGAACAGAAGCAGGAGCAGCAGAAAAAACAGGAAACAACCTACACACCGCGATCATCCGGCTCCTATCCCGATAGATTTGTGGGAGGAAAAACGAAAAGAAGAAAACGAATAAAAAGAAAAACGAAAAGACGTAAACCTAAAAGAAAAACAAAAAGAAAGCGTAGAAAAAGAAAAACCCGCAAGAAAAAAAAACAGAAAGGAGGTACTTGTTATAATAACACTAACTGTTTTTTTATAAAAGGACATGGAACATCAAATAGAAAAAGTTTTGTAGTACCGGCAAATATTGAGATAAATTTTTATGCTCCCAAAGGACAGCTTGCTCCAGCATTTTATAATGATATAAGAGACGCATGTTATGATATTGATTTAAAAGAAGGAGGTCCATGTGAGAAGAAATCATCAGGGTCTGAGTGTCCTGATTATAAAATTACAAATTTTAAAGGCGCAAAACAAACATCCGAATCATCGTTTTATGCGGCACCAAATGCTGGTTTATACACTTGTCCTCCTTTTTATGAAAATGCTCCAACCGGATACAAGGAAGCCCGATTGATAGCTCCCATTCATGATAATGGAACAACACTTTATGAAATGGTAAAGTACGTCAGTGACCAGGGACTGAATACCAACAATGTTATTAATTGTAATTTTTGTAGAGGAACAAAAGCAACTTACTCAAACCAATTTTTCAATCGTATTCCTGTCGATGATCCTGGAACACCAGGAGGAACAGGTGCTACCGGAAGATTTTCTCAACAATATAATCAAAATATGCAGAATCAGTACCAAACAAATATGAATCAAAAATGGTAAACGAACTTATAAAAAATTGAATTATTAAAATTTAATTTTTTAATACGAAAACCTTAAATGACTGAACAATATTTATACCACGCAGTTAATAGTTTCCTAGTGTATTGTTGTTTGGCATATATTCTTTGCTTTGCAACTTTTCATCTTGTGCGCAGTATTAATTATCATGTTGGAAACGATGGAACATTTATCTTATCACTTATAGTATCTCTGCTAATTGTTTACACTGTTCTTCAGTGATAGTTGCGGGGTATTTAATATTAAAACATATGAGTAAATTTCCAACTAAAGGAGATGCTGGATGAGGACGCGTTCTTTTCATGCCCATATTCGCCACTTCTTTAACAAAATCGGGGGTTACCACCTTTCCCTGTTTATTATTAATTGTATATGTCTTTCCTGACAAATGTTTAAAATCAAATTGGAAACCAACAAGCGCTTCCTTTAATGTTATATTTTTTGTTAATAAAAGATCCAAACCATCGCGAACAAAATCGGTGTTATTTATTACTTTTATAAACAATTTAATATCGCCTATATTTGTATCACTTATCATATTTCCTCTATTTCGCAAAATAATTATTTCACTATCGTCTATACCTGCTTTTATATCCACATATATAGTCTCTTGTTCCATTTTTTTTATATTTCCCTCCATCACCCATTTTTCTATTTTAAGAGGATAATTAAGACCAGTGTAAGCTTGTTCTAATGTTATTTCTATTGATTTAACTATGGGGGCAGGCTTATTCATATTGGGCATATTAACAGGCCTTCCATTGTGAAAGACTCTTACTTGGGGCATACCCATGCCACCCATGCCACCACCCATACCACCCATGCCAGGAAAAGGAAAAGGAATTCCTCCTCCAAACATCATATTTAAAATATCTTCTGGATTGCCCATCATTCCGCCGGGCATACCGCCCGACATAGCGCCAAACATTGGATTGTTTTTTTGCATATCGTACATTTTTTTCTTTTCGGGGTCTCCTAGAGTATGATAGGCCGCATTTATTTTTTTCATATCTTCTGGGTTTCCTCCTCTGTCGGGATGATTTTTAATTGATAATTTCCGATATGCCTTTTTAATTTCGCCAGAATTACTTGTTTTATTAATGCCAAGTATTTCATAATAATCTTCCATTTCTATAATCTTTTAATATAAACTTAAATAGTTATTAACGAATTATTATTATCAGATGGAATTGCCTTTTCTTAAAAAATACCAACCCCAAAGATATGAAGAATTTGTTATTGAAAAGGATTATATTCATTTACTTAAAACATTAATTAATATGGATAACTTAAATATTCTTCTAATTGGAGATTCTGGCACAGGGAAAACATCTCTAATTGAAGCAACCATACGTGAATATTATGAACTAGATAAGATTCCTAAAAATAATGTATTGTATATAAATAATTTACAAGAACAAGGCATATCATATTATCGCAACGAAGTTAAAACATTTTGTCAAACATCGTCCGGTATACATGGTAAGAAAAAATTTATTATATTGGATGATATTGATATTATAAACGAACAAAGCCAGCAAGTTTTTCGAAACTGTATTGATAAATATAGCCATAAAGTACATTTTTTAGCATCTTGTTCCAATATTCAAAAAACAATAGAAAGTATACAATCTCGATGTACTTTAATAAAACTCAAACAAAATGAAACACACTTATTATCACAAGTTATCAAAAGAATTAAAACCAAAGAAAACATTGATATTTCTCCACAAGCAGAAATGTTTATAATGAATATATGCAATAATTCTATAAGATTATTAATTAATTATTTGGAAAAATTTAGTCTATTGGATGAACCAATAACTTTGAATATTGCAAAAAAAATTTGCACAAATATAAGCTATTATGATTTCGAAAGATATACCAATGCGTGGTATGTAAAAAAATCTTTACCAGAGGCAATATCCATTATCTATAATATTTTCGATAAAGGGTATTCTGTTATGGATATTTTAGACAGTTATTTTCAATTTATAAAAATATGTAAAATCATCGATGAAAACAATAAATATAAAATTATACACAACATTTGCCAATACATATCATATTTCCACACTTTACATGAACACGAAATTGAATTGGTTTTTTTTACAGACCAGCTAATTCGTAATGTCAATAGCAATTAAAATATTAAAGAATTATATATGTCAAGTCAGATATTTAAAACACCACCCCCAATAGTAATATTGTTTGATTTTTTAGGCGATGTATGTGAAAAACAGAAAAATAAATATGTATTTTCAAAAGCTAGTTTTAAAAAGGCACAAATAGAAAATAAACTGGAATCATTTTACGACAAATTAAAACCCCACTACTATCAATCCAAATTATTTTATATTACACGAGATATGATATACAAAAATTTCATTACATTAATCCGACAAATTTGCAAACATCATCATATTGCATTTACATCCGTAATGAAATATAATAAATCGAAGTATGAAATCATATATTCTATTTTTATCCCTGCGCAATTAACAGTTGTTTAGCTGCTATTGTATCACAATTACGCAATTGTTGTTGTGATAACCGAGCAAACCATTCATATTTAGTTCTTTTCAAAATTTCATCACCAGGTATATAAATCGCATATTTGTTTGGATCGAATGTAATAAATGTATTACCCATTAATCTATCAATCCCTACCTCTTTGCCTTCTTTATCTTTAACGCCAAATAAGTTACCACCTATCACAGATACATTATTATTACTGTATAACCAACGGTTTGCTTGTCCTAGGAAATCACTTTCATTAGTATAATCAGTGCTCGTCAAACCTTCTAAATAAGTTACAAATTGACCCATGGCAGCACTATTTTTTTTACAACCTAAAATTTTAGTTGTTGGAAACATAGTCGAAATATCAGCGTTGCTTCCACGATTAATCATATTTACACTGAAACAATCGCTCGTTTTTAATCCCCCGTTATACAATGGATTCAAATCTTTACAAACAATAGTTGAATTTGGAAGTAATAACCCGCCGAAGGAATGCAATAATTTAGATAGAGCAAGCATTCTCATATGTTCTTTTATGGGATTAGCCAATTTATCCATTTCAACCCTCCATCCTTTTAACAGTTTTCCAAATGAATAATCATCAATTAAAACTATATTGAAAGATTTGGAACAGTATTTAACCACCGTTTCAACACAAGCTACTTTATATGGCTGATTTAATAATCTCGTATTCCTTGACCCAAAACTAGGCCAATGTCTATGATTTATCGGATGAGCCGTATGAATCCACAGAATCGGTTTATCCCCCAATCCTGGACCCCCATTGAGTAAAAATTTGCGCACCATATCATATTTGTCCAGTTCCTCGTCGGGCACATATTTCAACTTATATTTTTCATATAAATAACCAAGTACTGTTAAAATTATAAATATACTGAAATAGCGAAACATTATATATATATAGTAAACTTAAATATTTTCAGCTATCCCTTTAATCTTTGTAAGTTAGACCACCATTTCTCATTACTTTTTTCCAATTCTTCATCTCTCTTCAAGATTTTAAAAGCTCGCCTAGAATGAATTTGACCTTCGTTTTTTTCTCTTTCTGCTAAATACTGCTGCGATTGTTGTAAAGAAGGAGGAACGACGTCTTGTGAATCCCTGTGTCTCTTATATGTATCTAGACTACTGAATTTTTCTTTATTTAAGAAATCTTGATGAGTCACTGGTATAACAGTCTCTGTGTGAGCCTTTTTAAAATCTTCATAAGGTAATTTACTAAATAATCCAGAAGAATAATTAGTTACTTTTTCTCTAACTAAATTATAACCACCATCCACCACTCCCATTTCTCTAACGCCTTGGTGTTTTACCAAATCTTTACACTCTTTTTTTTTTGCTTCAAATACCCTCCCAAAATCACTTAATGACACTTTTTTATCATCGTCATCCACTTTATTATTTTTGATCCAAGAATTATATCCACTATCATCCTCCTCATCTTTTACTTTCACTTTTTCAAACATTTTATTAAACCATTGATTGAATTCCTGGACGCTTTTTCCATTTAGAGAATGCAGCAATACAGCTTTATCAGCAGGTGTATCTGTTTCCGTCGCGTTATAAATAGTATCGTACTTTGACTTTTTTCGCTGTTTTCTAAAGTAAAATACTTTCTCTACTATTTTATAGGCTTTCATATAAAACCTAAAATAATCCCCGGATAACTTGGACTTGTCAGGATGTAATTTTAAAGCTACTCTATATGCCTTTTTAAGATCGGCTTCTACGAAATTATATTGCAACTTGAATAAATTTAAAATATCTTCCAATTCATAATTTTCTATGTCTAAATCAAATTCATCATTCATATAGAAAATTATGATTATTATTTTCTTTAATTCACGAAGACGCTCGTCCCATTGTTTTTTTAAAGAAAGAAGTAATACTGTCTGTTTTAGATCCAATTACACTATCCATTGGTGCACCGTTGATAAAATTATGCATAGTTGGAACTGATTTAATTTTCATAGCACTAGAAATATCACGCGCTTTGTCTATATCTACAATTATCATAGAAACATTATTAGGCATCTCATTAAATAATTTATTTACTAATGGGGTAGACCGTTTACATGGACCACACCAAGTAGCCGTAAATTTCATAATTACAACCGGATGTGTATTAAGATATTCTATAACTTCGTCGCGCGTTGTTAATTCTACAATCTCTCCAGGCATTTAATTAATACTAGAAAGATATTCTGTCTATTTTTGCGAATCGCTAAACAATTCTTTCAAATCATCAATATCAATAGGAGGAAGTTCAGCATGACTTTCCCAAAAATACTTACAAAAAGCCCAATGGATTTTACAACCAATAGGATAATTCTGTTTTCTATCACTCATTAATTTTGCATAAAATGCCGAGGGAAGAAGTTTCAAACTAGGTCTTGGCAATACATAAGCCAACTGGATCTCTGGTAAAATTGGTTTTGAATCGTTTTCTTCTATCATGGTTGTGTCCCAAGAAGGGATATATTTAACCAAATCTTTCCATAATGGAGGATAATCATATTTATAACACCACGTCCAACTAGAACATTTCGTAGTATAATATTTCATAGTCCATTCTAGACCTTCCAAATAATTCATACATATTTTTTTTCTCCAATAGTCGTTAATATCGATATTAAACAGCGCCTTATAATATCTATGTTCCCAGCCATATCTCTCCGGATCAATAAATTTTTCAACAGACCGTTCTTTTGTAGGAATGTTATCCAATCTCTTCATTTTATCATCTATTGTCTTATTTGGATAAAATCGTTTTTCCCAACGATTTCTTAATTTATATTCGTCTAGGAGATTTGCTTTTTCAGATTCCGCCAAGTATTCCGCCAATATTTTAACATTTGACCAATAAATAGTTTTTCCATTGGTAAGATTTTTATCCGTCTTTCCAAATAAATTTTTATATGCAGCCAATACTTTGTGGATTCCTCCTGTTCTTATATTTACCGATGGAAAATGTGGCATAAAATCATTGCCTAGAAAAAAACACAAAAATATATAATCATATAATCTATTTGTTTCTTGTATTTTGGAATGTTTCCCAAACCCATTCATATCCTGGCGGATAATTTGAGCCAACTTAGGAATATCCAAAAAATAAGGTTCGTTTGGTTCTAAATCTTGATTTAATGATTTTATGAATTCGGGAGTTTCTCTGTACAAATAAATCTGTTTGGAAATGGGAAGGTGATTCAATGCAAGCATAATAAGATCCGCATCTAATCCATATATCATCGATACTTCTTTACTATGAGATGCTTTATTATCTCGAATATATCCAAATAATTTATGTTCACCTTCGCCCGGTTCATCGCTTGTGGAAACTATGAAGTTTTTGATATTATATTTTTTTTCCTTGTTATGGTAGTAATGTTTTGTGTAGTTTGCTAATTTTTCCATAAAATTAGTGCCCGGAGTAATAGCTGTTTTATCCCATTTATCGGGCTGCTTTTCAAACTCATTTTTTAAAAATGTTAATAGATATGACTTATAGCGGCGATTTCGCTGTTGCTCTAATTTGGCCACTGGCGCAACACCATCAAAAGCAATAAATACGAGCTTTTTAGGTTTGATAATTTTGATATATTCATCTATTTTTATGCAAACAGCTTCAATCAACTTTTTTTCGAATTGTTCATCATTGCCATTATATTCTTTTTCCAATGCACGCAAACAATCGTAAACAATCGAATTACTGTCTAAATAAAAATTATCTACATTTTTATTCAGTCTATTAATTTTTCTCACGATATTCCCGTGGTTCTTAACAATAAATGAAAAATAACTTGGTATACCCATCTTACATAATATGTGAGATTTCTGTTTAATACTGTTCTAATTATGTTTAATAGTATTAAAAATTGAAGAATTGTATTTATTTTATATGATAGATAAAAACAATGTCACTGACAACGCCATCGATCGAGTTAGATAAAACTTTTAATCACACAATCTCGGATTATGGTTTTGGAAATTTATCCAATACTAAATGTAAAGAAATTTTGCGAGATGGGCGGGTATTTGCCCACTTTGTGGAAGTGTGGATTTGTGAAAATTATCCACTTATACATGTTAAAGGTTGCAAGAAATATGATTTCACAGATAAAAATTACCCAGTAATATTGTACGATGAAAAGACATTTACGCAAAGAGGATGCAACTTCGCCCCCTCCAGCATGCGAGGTTCTGGCCGAAATTTCGATGAAAAAATATTTATCGAAAAAACTGTGAAATTAATATTTTGTATTGTATCCAATATTGATTTTCCGAATATAAAAATAAGATTTGTTCGTGGAACCAATTTAATAGCAAAATATCCAAATGGTAAAATTCCATTGAAAGACCACCATTCTTTCTTTAAAGAATAATTTTATTGAATTCTTTCATTAACTCTTGTTTCCCAATGGATTTTGGCCCCACGGTGTTGTCTTTACAACTATAGTTAATATTGGATAATTTGTCGAACAATTCGTCGGTTAATGGCTCGTCAAATTTAATAAAATAGTGCGATTGAAAAGATTTTTTTTCTGTAACTCGATCAACTTTTCCAGCGTAAACTCCGACGCGTCTAAAAGATATATCATGTTCGTCTTTTTTTTTTACGAAAGTATATTTATTTGGCTTTAATTTCTTAGGCACGCTTCTTTGTGTCTTCTTTTTAATCCATATTTGAAACACGCAAGGGACATCATAACTTTGCCCATCAACAATGAACGAATTCTTTGGTATATCATAGTCGCATTCTAAATGAAAATGTAAGGGAAAATGTTTTTTTAAACTATCTTTTTTGAAACTTTTGGGCAATATAAAAGATATGCTATCACAGTATTCTGCCGATTTTTTTATAAATTTAATAGCCAATGATGATTGGCGACCAAATGGTGGGTTACCTATAGCGTGTGTTTTGTTAAAATTGGTTTCAATCGGGGTGTATTCTAAATAATCTTGTTTAATTATTTCACTATTTTCAGGTTCCAAATCATAAAATTTATAATTTTTAAATAATGATTTTATACCATTAATAAACGCGCCATTGCCTGCACTTGGTTCAATACATAAATCATTTTCTTGAATATTTATTTTTCCTTTTATCAAATCAATGCATTTATTAACAGTGCTTTCTGATGTGTAATATTTATCGGTTGTTTTCCGTTTCAAACCGGTTGATTTGATAGCGGACATTGTTTTTTATTCAATATAATTTTATCATTAAATCAATTTTTTTTGATGTCAAAATTATTTTAGGCGGTGAAATTCGCTACATTTGCCCGTTATAACAAATATAAAAATCTGATGCTAATCATAATAGCCTCTCAGCTATATTTTTAAATCTTGTGAAATCATCGAGAGATGTGTATAAGTTTTACAATAATGAAATACAAATCATATTTTTTTTAATTGAATTCAATTGGAAAAAATATAATCGCTATATTATTTAGCAATAGATAATGAAAAACGAGAAAATTAAGCATCCCACGACGCAACAATCCGACAGAGTCGATAAATTGGAATTTTCTACAAAAAAAATATTGACGTTTCAGACAATGATAACCAATACAATTTTAGCTGTTCAACAATATAAAACCAAGGATATTATTGGTGCCAGCGAATTAAATGTATGTATACAAGGTCTGGAAAGTTTATATGCCGAATTAAATACTTTGAAAACAATGGTTGATTCCAAGGTTAAATATTTAGATTTTGATGAAATTTTAACAAGATTGCAAAGGATAAATAATGAATTATCAAGTATATTTCGTAATTTTGGAACACATAATATTGAAGACCTTATTGCAGTGGCATTTGCAAGCGATTTTATCAAAAAAACTATAACAGATGAAAATAAAGATAAATATGAACTTCTTAAAAAATATGTACATCCAATTAGTTATAAAGCAATGACGTGGAAAGACAATGATGGAGAAAATAAAAAAACACTGGCAAAAAATAGAATTGTTGAAGATTTTATGATTGTTGAAAGTGCTCAAAATTTCGAATGTTTTGATTTGGCTAGAACAAGCAGAAAATTTAATACAAAAGTATACGGGATTAAAGTAGCAATTAAAAATCAAGATGAACGAAAAACATTAATCATATCTGGATTAGTTGATGATATAATAGTTAATTGTAGTAACCACGTATTTATTAAAAATAAAATACAATCGTTGTTTGATGAGAAACCCAATGACCCTGAATTTTTAACATCTGATTTCGGAAGATTTGTAAACACTTTAACAATTAAAGAATTATTAATTTATGACAATGATGAATTATACCAACGATTTATTGGATATTTAACACAAGTTAATTTAATTAAACAAAAACCAATTTCACAAAATGTTAAAGAATTTATTGGGTGTGAATTATATGGGCAACGCCAGACCCTCATTCAATTATTGATGAAAAATAGTGACCCGGAATTCCAATATCTCGCGTATCTATTATATGATTTGTTAACAAATGATGGAAATGGTAACGGACCTGACACAATAGAACAAACGGTTTTATTTGATAGTCTTCCATGGAATATTAAAAAATTCTTTAGAGATGCAATGAAAACTACTCTCAAATATACAAAGGACCTATCTAATTTTGATAGCAGTAAAATTCCAATCGAACAACAGATTTGTTTATTAAAAGCCACTGACAATGTTAAAGAGAAGGCAATGGTAAAATTAAAAGAAGTTAAAGCAAAATCGGAGGATTCTGGATCAAAGGCAAGACAATATCTTGACGGTTTACTTAAAATACCATTTGGCATTTATAAAAACGAACCCATGCTATCTATTATGAAAAATATTAAAACTGATTTTAATAATATCACATCATTAATTGAAAAAAAAACCCCGTCTTACCTTTCAAGTAAAAAAGAATACACCTGTATTGAAATTTATAACCATATAAATGGTATTCAAAATACCTATATCCCGCAACTTCAAAAAAGACAATTGAGAAAACTAAAAGAGTTATTCTGTAAAGGAAAACGTGATACTATTGTAGCCAATATATGTTATATTAATGGTATCATCAAAAAATATGATCTAAAATATACAAAATTATGTCATTCCGGAAAAAAAAATAATTATATGCGAGATAACATAAAACAATTTTTACAACAAATCCAAAATAATAAATTAATATTTGGGGAAATGCAAAAAAGATTTCCCGCAGAATTCCAACTTGGTATGGAAAACCATTTAAATTCATATATTAACACAATCAATGTAAAATGGGACAATATTAATAATAATATGACCAGAATCAATACAACATTAAATAACGCAGTGCACGGACATACTACTGCCAAGCGCCAATTAAAAAGGATTATTGGACAATGGATAAATGGTAAACAAACCGGCTACTGTTTCGGCTTTGAGGGTCCTCCCGGCGTAGGAAAGACTAGTTTGGCAAAAAATGGTTTGTCCCAATGCTTATTAAATGACACAGACAATACACATAGACCGTTTGCTTTTATTCCCGTAGGCGGGTCGTGCAATGGAAGCACATTGTCTGGTCATAATTATACATATGTTGGTTCCACTTGGGGAAGAATTGTCGATATTCTGATTGATAAAAAATGTATGAATCCTATTATTTTTATAGATGAGTTAGATAAAGTAAGTAAGTCAGAACACGGTAAAGAGATTATTGGCATTTTAACACATCTAGTAGATTCTACTCAAAATGAATCTTTCCAAGATAAATATTTCAATGGAATTGATTTGGATCTCAGTAAAGCCCTATTTATTTTTTCTTACAATGACCCTGATGCGATTGACCGTATTTTATTAGATAGAATACACCGCATCAAATTTGATCATTTGTCGTTGGATGATAAATTGGTTATTGCTAATAACTACCTCTTACCAGAAATATATAAAAATGTTGGGTTAACAAATATTATCAAGCTAAGCGACGAAATTCTTATTTACATCATAGAACAATATACTTATGAGGCAGGGGTTAGAAAATTAAAAGAAATTTTATTTGAGATAATCAGTGAAATAAATTTGAGTATATTGCAAAATACAGATGCATTTACCACTATTCCGATTGAAGTCACCAAAGAAGATATTAAACATTACTATCTAAAAGAACGGACCGAAGTTAGACACGCAGTGATTCATGACACCCCTCAAATTGGAGTAATAAGTGGATTATGGGCTAATGCTTTAGGGAAAGGTGGTATAATACCAATCGAATGTTATCAATTTCCGGCGCAAAATTTTATGGATCTGCGTTTAACGGGGTTGCAAGGTGAAGTTATGAAAGAATCTATGAATGTCGCAAAAACATTAGCATGGAAGTTGACATCTAAAAGCAAAAAAAAACGCTTTATAAAAGAAGGCACCGAAACAAAAATGCAAGGTATACATATCCATTGCCCAGAAGGTGCAACCCCAAAAGACGGTCCGTCTGCGGGAACAGCTATAACAACATCTATATACAGTTTACTTAATGATAAAAAAATTAAAAACAATATCGCCATAACAGGTGAGATTAATTTACAAGGAAAAGTCACCGCAATTGGTGGATTGAAACTCAAAATATTGGGTGGTATTAAAGCGGGTGTTACAGAATTCATATTCCCAAAGGATAATGAAAAGGATTTCAAAAAGTTTATGGATAAACATGGAGAGAAAGATATCATAAAAAATATTATCTTTCATCCTGTAATTAATATTCAAGAAGTTCTAGCTTTAGTATTTGTATAAAAAAAATGTAGAATAATTATATATATGGCTCTTCTTAAATTTAGTCCAATGGCTTATATTAAATATTTTGCTTTAAATGCACCGATGATATTAGCAGCATTTGTTATATTTGCATCCGCCTTTAATAAAGATATAAAAGGACTGGTTTTTATGGCAGGTGCTGTAATTATAATGTTTATAGGTCAATTTATATCGTCCTCTTTGGGTAGAGAACCTCCGAAAAATATTGATTATGCAGCGTGCAATATGTTTTCTTCTTCAGGTTGGGGATTTCAATGGAGTGCTCCAGCACCAAATGCATTGTTTCTAGCTTATGCGGCAACCTATTTTATCGCTGCAATGGCATTTCACCAAAACTTTAATTGGGCACTCTTAGGAATGTTAATTGTAATTATGACCACCAATGCAGGGTTTCGTCTTAAATTATTACACTGTGGTACAAGCATAGACCTATTATTCGGTTGGACCTTCGGTATCATTTGGGGCCTTCTTTGGTATGGTTGTATGGCAATGATGGAAGCGCAACATGATGGCACAATAAGTCTTACTTATTTTGGGGACAATAGTGGTGTAGATAAATGTAAACTAACTAAAAAAAAATTCAAATGTCGAAATGTATAATTTATTGAAAATTATTCCAATTATTTTTCATCCAACTTTGAATCGCTCTCGCGATTGATTGTCGCTTTCCTAAAGTAGAAATCATTCCTGACATTATTGAACCATATTTAGAACTATACCCATTGATAAAGTTTACTAATGCGATGTCTATTCTGTAATTATTATACATGACCAAGGATTCTTTTGTAAATTGAGCCTTACCCAATCTTCTGTTAACAGAATTATGAAAATCAAATAACATTAGTATAAAATCTTCTTTGGTTTTAACCGTTATTCCATTCACTCTTGTCAAAAAATGGATGGCATGTCGCGTGCATTCGGGACACGGTAAACAATTACAAGTCATTTTTATTATAGATAAGCATTGATCTCTATTTGCTTCAAAAAATTCCTTATTAATTTTTGCAGCAAATGTATGAAAAAAAATCCACGTTGGTGGTGCCCATCGGTATAAACCAGACATTTATATATAAGAGATATAAAGACTTTTGGTCATTTAAATACAAATATGAATACAACTGTAAATCAAAAATTTAATGAAGAATTACTAGCATTAATCGAGGAAAAAGAAAAAGAAGAAGAGGTATGTTTAATTGACGGAACACAACTCAAAGACCAATTTGTAAAACTTAAATGTTCCCATAAGTTTAACTATATCAGTATTTTAAATGAAATTAAAATGCAAAAAAAACACAATCATCTCGAAACTCAAAAATTAAATCCATACCAAATTAAATGTCCATATTGCCGAACAATTCATAATGGTATTCTCCCATATTATGAATTGATATTTAATAAAAGAATTCGCGGGGTTAATTGGCCACCTTCTAAAGTACTAAAATCTAATAAATGCCAGAGTGTTCTTAAAAGCGGCAAGAGAAAGGGTGAGCAATGTTTGAAATCTTGCATCAATAAGCATTGTGGTAGACATGAAAAAATAAAATTAGCACCACTGGGTTGCATGGTTCTTCTTAAAAGTGGAAAAAGAAAAGGTGAAAAATGTGGATGTAAGTGTAAGAAAGATTCTGACAAATGTGGAAGACATTTCTCTAAAAAAAGTATTAAAACAAATGTTATAATACATACTATATGAATAAGGACGAACTGGTGACAAATATTAAACAATGGATCTCCCTTGATGAGGAAATCAAAAATCTTCAACGAGAAATAAAGAAAAAACGCAACGAGAAAAAAGAAAATACGGAAACTTTAGTTAGAATTATGCGAGATAATGAAATTGACTGTTTTGATTTAGATTCAAATGGTGGTAAATTAATTTACACAAAACAAAAAATAAAAAAATCATTATCCAAAAAACATTTAATGAAATGTTTGATGCAATATTATAATGAAGATTCGCAACAAGCAAAACAAGTAAGCAACTTTATTCTTAATAATCGCGAAGAAAAAATTAAAGAAAATATTAGAAGAAAGGTTAAAAAATAAATATTAACAAGAGTATATATGAATGTCTCTTCACATTATAAAAAGCATGTATCACATATGAATTCTGGTTCTACTAATAAGAAAAATACTATTCGTATAAAGGATATTACCAAGTATACCCCTATACCAACAGCAATTAAACTTAAAACACCTGAGCCTATTCAAAGTGATGATGACTGTTCAATCTTTGATTATCCTATTCTTGACATAGTTAATACCAATTTTAAAAACATCCCCCCTACCTATAGTAAATTGGCGATATGTCCATACTTTATTACAACGTGCAAAAATAGATATGGTGTGCATAAACCATATCTACAATATCTCTTATATAAATATCCCGCAACTAATAAAAAAATTGGAAATTTGATGGTATTCCCATTCATTGATGTTAAAACAAATATTAATGTTAAGACCTCTGCAAATAAATTACTCTATTCCGTCATTAAAATTAAAATTTCCCCCACTGGTTTTATACAAAGCGATAATACTATTTTTGTATTTTATGATTTATCTTCCGTGGACGAATATTCAACAATTCCACGCGCTGAACAACAATGGTTGAAACTTATTAAACAATCTAGCAATTTGTGGTGGGTATTAATAGATGAAATATGTAATCATCGCAAAAGTTTAAATTTTCCAATTCATAAATCGGTGTCATCTTTATTTTATTTGAACCCAATATTAATTTATTTGAAACAAAAAACAAAAAATATAGATATTCCAATAGTAGGATATTATGGTAATTACTATAAATTTCTCCCCATTATAGCTTCCTTGGGGCAAAAACCTACCACTTGGCCAGATTTAGAATTTGGTCCCTATTTTTACTTTACTTCTTATGAAGGTGCCTTTAGATATGCCGGTTGGACATCCAATTATAAACAACGAAAAGTATATGACAAAGAGATTGCCGATGAAGATGGAAAACTATCAAAAGGCGGTATCATTCGATTTGCTTTATTTATGGAGAAGACGCATGTTTTGCTGGATATGAAAAATAGTAAAATTTCCAAATACATGCATAAAAATGAATGGACAAAACATTATAATAGTCTTTATTTGGGGCGAGTACCCAGAATTAATGGTAGTGTTTGGCATATGAATCCTCGGCATGTAGTTAAAACATTCGACCAACAATTACCTTTATCATTACATTTAGTAGATATGGATTCACTCAAGGATATTTGGGACCCACTGTACACCGGTTATCAGATCGAATAATATCTTCATACTATATATGAATCGATTTATATATATAGCTATTGGATTATTTATCATCAATATAATTTTTAGTCTTGTACCCTATTTGGCCCCAAGAGCACCAAAGGAGATGATATTACCTTATCAATTATGGTTTAATGTCTTATTTGTATTTGCAATTGTTCTACCAACATCAGTTGGCAACTTTAAGTTACTTTATAAATAATTATAAAAATTGATTTAATCGTTTTGCAATAAAGATACCACATAACTACAATGGAAAAGAGACTCAATCGAAAAATAGATTTCGCATTTCAGGATTTCAAACATCAGATTAAAAATAAAATGGCGGAATCGGATATACTTACTACGCCCGAAGGTACTAGCCTATTGCAATTTATTTATGATTTCCCAGTATTTTCCATTACAAAATTAGATTTGCAGAAAAGAAAACGAGTTAAAAATAGCGTGCCTTTTCATGAACGATGTTGCGCTCTTAGAGCCAATAAGGAACAGTGCACCCGACGAAAAAAAAACGGAGACAAATTTTGTGGAACACATATCAAAGGAATCCCTCACGGAGAGATTAAAATCGGAGAACAAGTCCAAGATACTACAAAAAAAATAGAAGTTTGGGCACAAGACATTAAGGGTATCATTTACCATCTTGATAAAAATGGCAATATTTATGACCCGCAACACGTTCATCAAAATTTAAAGAATCCGGCTATTATTGCAAAATATATAAAAGACGACAATGGAGATTATGAAATTCCGAATATTTTCTAAATTATTTAGATTTATCGTCGCCCTTCTTCTTTTTAGGAAATGCCTCTTCTGGTACAAAATTTTTAATACACCCTTTCACAAATTGCAATGTCGGTTTGCAATCATACACCGTTCCAACATATACACCGGCTCCGAATCCACATAATATTTGCCACATTTATATTAATAATTATATTTTAATATTTATATTTATTATATGAAAATTTCTAATAATACCAAAATTATTATCGCGATTTGTAGCATATTAGTTATATTATCTCTCAGTATTTTTCATTCTAAAGATGATATTTCCTCAGAGGAAATAGCACATTTGACCGATTTATGGATACAAGAAGTTACCGAGAAAAATAACCCAGAAGCCATTGGTAAATTATTTTGCACAGACGGTAACTTAGTAGGAACTGTTTCGCAGATTAAAAGAAAAGGCGAAGATATAAAACGATATTTTGATTATTTTGCCAAATTGCCTGGAATTAAAGTCGTGTCAAAAAAGTATAACATTTCAAAAATTGTTGATAATGTATATCTTAATACGGCGTTTATAACCTGGTCGTGGGAAGGTTTGGAAAAACCCATCACTGCCAGAATGACTTTTATCTACCGTAATAAATGTATATTCCAATTACATTCTTCAGCCCTACCAGAATTAAACAAAGATTTACATAAAATCAGTCAATTAAAATAAAAAATTGAATTAGTTTTTACAATATTGGAAAACAGTATTCAATATTGTACTTTCAACAAATTTCAGATGTCTACCACACTATCACATTCTGCTAACTGTCTATGGTGTAATTGTTTTATGGCTCGAGGCGAAAAAGTCTGGTGCCTAAAAACAAATAAGTTTAATAAACATATTCGTCAACTCGTCTCTAGGATTTGTGGAAAAAACGATCTCACTGCTATTGGACCATTGCTGCATATCCAATCATTTCTCGTTTCGCCTCCAAATTGGCGTCTTCAGAGCTACTGTACTGACTGCGGTCATTTTGACATCAAATTCTCTCGCTCAGGTCGTACTATATTTTCCCCGATGCGTCTGCAAGATGAAACATATGTCTCCGGAAGCGGTCACGGAGGTTGCGATCATTATGACGGTGGTTATGACAGGGGTGTGTTCAGAGATAATGAGATTCAATCTTGTTCAAACTTACGCGATTTCGTCGTCGATGATGCAGAAATTCTAAGTGACGACCAAGAAAAATCTGATTCAGAAGAGGAATGGGTGGATTCTTCATCTGAGGAAGATTCTGACTCAGAATGGGATTAATTCAACAGCGCCGTATAACCAAATCCAATCGCCGCTGCCGTGAAAAAATGCCACCAAGCATGCATTTGATACGGTTCTAGTCCTGTACCAAATGACGTTCTACATAATTGGTCTAATAGCCAGCATGTTAAACCACTAACAAAACTAACAAAATATAAAATTATCCATTTTTTATTTTTTTTATTTATTTTTCGACAAGCATATTTTGCTGTTAATAATTGCATCCCGGCAAATGTAATAAAGAATATAGCAAAATACTTACTGAATAAACAATAACTAATTAATAATGGATAAATTAAATACTTGGATGTTTGTGGTCGCAACTCTTTGAGAGAATAAAAACTTAATGCCAACATCGACATTTCATCTCCCATCTGAGAAAGATGACGCAGGGTAGCGTGTAATAACATTGCACCAATACCCACGCAACATAATAATTGTCCCAGAAATTTGCATTTGTACCGCATTATTAATAATCCCATGATAACATAACATAATGAAGATATGGTATTGTGGTATTCAGCAATCCAAAAATATGTATCATATTTATTTTCACAAAAGCTTACCGAGGCGTCAGGTATCCCCCAATAATAATTTATCTCATTCATTTATTGTATCATTATACCGTATCTCTAAATATGTTTTATTAAATCTTGGTCCATAGTTAAAGATTTAATAGATTGTCATATTATGGACAACTCATCGAATAAAATAATTATAATTATAGATAATTACAAATTTGACGTTACTGAATATGCGAAAATACATCCCGGAGGAAAAAAAATTTTACAAAAATATAATAATAAAGATGCGACAAAAGCTTTCAATGAAGTAAAAGGTCACGGCGATGGTTATGCATTAAGTCTATTAGATGAATTCTGTATTGGAAAAGTCGATAAAAAATGAATTATATCCAAACAGCGTCACCTATTACTCAATTGCCCGATATATCTGATATAATTATTTCTACACCATCAGCAGTGTCGTTTAATTGACTTTCATTAGTGTCGTCTACTGGTGGTTGGCTTTCGTCACTGTCCGAATCGTCAACGATATTTCCTACACGAGTCAATGTCCCCATTAAATCGCCCATAGTTTCCTCAATATTATTAACACTGTATTTTTTCTTAACAAGTTCTACTTGTGTTTGTTTTTGAGCAAGTACAAACATTTTCTTTACCTCTTTATTTTGTTTATTTTGTACCTTTTCAAACTCTCGTCTAGTCTCTTCGACGATTTGAAATCTTTCTGCTTCACGCTCCTTCACGACTTTTTCTAGTCGTTTATTATCTTCTTCCATATCTTTTAGCACTTTAAGCCTGGATTCTTCTTGTATTCGTTTGAGTTCAGCTTCAGTATCTCTGTAAATCTTAATAGGTCTAATATCCAGTATTTCCGGTCTGAAGAAATCATTTGCAGCATTGCCACTAGCATCTGTTTCCGGTTCTGGAAATCTTCGAATAAACAAAGAAATAATATCCTCTGGTATATCAGGACTTTGCTCAATAAGTCTATCTAACTCTACCCTACAATTGGTAATGAATATTGAACCATCACTCGTTCTTTCCTTGATTGGTAAACTCAATTCGACGCTTAGATTTCTAGCAAATTTGGAATAAGCAAGACTTGCCGCTCTATGTCCCTCCAGTAATTCACTGACTCTCAAAAACTGACTCACCGTTGTAATAAGTCCCGCCGAAAGATTAAAAAATCCTATTACCAACGGGACATATTCCTGCCACGCTGACGGAAATGAACCCTGTGCGAAATTTGCGGTTCCAGTAATTGTACTTATAACAATAACAGGCAACGCAAACCACATATTTTGATTATTAAATTTTTTAAATGATTTGTCATGTAAATATCTATAACTCGAACCAATTTCTGACCATCTTTTCAATATTAGTTCTTGTTGTTCATGCCATTCTGGGAGCCGATTTTCATTCGAATCATTGGATTTTTTTACCTGTTTACTATCTTCCATTATATATTTCATCATTTTTTAATTTGAAACCAATTAACGAATATGCTAAACTCTCACGCTTTCCGTTTGTGTTGTTTTATAACTGTTAATAAAACTTGAGAAGTTTCCACAATTTTCTCATACGCCGATTGTATCTCTTTTATAGTGGTTTCCAGTATCGCTAATTGTTTATTTTTTTTATTAATAATTTCCTCTAAACCCGTTTTTTTAACATTATGTTCGTCCAGGGTTGATTGTATTATGTCTAATTCTTTTTTATTTTCATTTATTTTTTTCGTTAAATTTTTCTTTTTATCTTTCAGATCATTTAAAGTTTCTATAAATTCCTTATTAAAATTCGATAGAGCTTGTTCATTTAATGATGTATTTTCTGCGGTAGTCATTATATATAAGAATATATTTGTATAATATATAATGAACAATATAACTGCTTATGGTATTCTTATATTTTATGGACTTTTAGCTATAATTGGTGCTGCTATTGGTAATCATTTCGACAAAACCAATGGGTTTTCCAATGGTTATGTAGCCGGAACGGTATTATCTTTAGTATTATGGTTTACTGTTGGTCGTAAAATGGCGGGCGTTTAAATTATCAATATATAAATTGATTTTTTTAATATAAATATAGTTAACAATAATTAATATATGGACAGTTTTGTAATTAGAACCAATCAAAAACCAGTATCTACCAAATCTCCGCTCAATATATATACAGACGGTGCATGTTCAAATAATGGTAAAGCCTCCGCCAAGGCCGGTTTTGGTGTGTGGTTTGGGGAAAATGACGAAAGAAATACCAGTCAATCCTACCGAGGCAGACAAACAAACAATGTTGCCGAATTGTTAGCTATTGTTACCGCACTCTCTATTGTTAAGGAAGATATTGAAGAAGGACGAGTAATACATCTATATACTGATTCGGTGTATTCTAAGCGCTGCTGCACAACATACGGCGAAAAAATGTGCAAAAAAGGTTGGCAGCAAAAAGGACAAGATATCCCCAACAGAGAAATTGTCGAAAGCGCCTATAACTTTTGTCGAAAATACCCAAATATCAAATTTCATCATATAGCTGCTCACACCGGATTACAAGACGAACACTCAATTGGCAATGACCATGCGGACAGATTGGCCAACTTAGCCATTGGGGTGGAAAGTTGCCCTTATTCCAAACCAAAAGGCAAATTATATTTAAATATTCCTTATTCTGAAAAAGATGAAGCAAAAAAACTTGGAGCGAAATGGGACAGTAAAAAGAAAAAATGGTTCATTGATAATAAGAATAAACATCGAATACAAATGATGGGACGATGGGGATGAATAATTTTAATAATCATCTACTATTAAACATTTTCCTGTTAAAAATATATCTGGTTTATCATAATTTTGTTTTAATTCATCGTTTTTATCAATAAAACAATCATAACATAGAGTTCTCCATCGTCCGTCATATTTTATATATTTGTAATCGCTATTTAATTTACCACAATTACCAACACATTTTCCGTATGGGTCGCTACTATCACCATGTATGTTTTTTAACCATTGTGATTTAGAAAATAGTTCTTTCAACTGTTTTTTTCTTTTTTCAAATTCTTTTTTTTTCCCGATTCTTAATTCAATGTCAGTAAAATATTCCTGATAAAATTTACATGGGTCTTCAACACAATCTAAATCTTCGAATTTTTCTTTTAAATCATCCCACATGTTTTTTTTAGAACATCGAAAATATAAACTATTTTTATTTTTATGTTTTTTAACATCGCAAGGTAATCCACAATTACATAATGGTAATTCTTTAATATAATCATTATTCGGAAACTTATAAGTACAATCAAATCTAACATATTTACCTCCTCTGACATTCTTCCAATTCTTTTTATCGTGAACCATTAAACATTCTGCTATGTTATTTTCATGCAGGAAATGGTTGTTTGGTTCATAGTGAATATCACACCAATTATTTAAAACATAATGGGGGTTATTAAATCCACTCTGGTAAGTCCATTCTAAATTTTTGTCATTATTTATATTCATAATTTTTTCATTATAATCAATAAATTTAGAAATTTCAGATACTTTATATATTGCAACTAATTCTTGTGGTGTAAAAACAGAAGTATTAATGCCTCCGCGCCCGCCAATATGTTCCCAAAATCTACCATATAATCTTTTTGTTTGACCGACATAATAAATACTATCATATATATCATCATCTTTTCCATCATAGCATTTTAAAATATATATCCAGCGCATAATATTATGAATAATATAACTACTCATCTTTAATTATTATTCGTTATAAACATGGATTTTAAATGTTCAAAATAAAAAAATTGAAAAAAAAATTCTGTAATTATCAAAAGTAAAATAATACTAGAAATGAGCACGCTACAAACAGAAAAACAAGTCGATATTTCATCCACCATTAAAGAGGCTGTTTGGTCACTACGAG
>Ga0209709_10001066_pt1 | contig 25667 bp, 28 predicted proteins | sample ArcticOcean_MG_C_2_FD_187435 | JGI IMG/M metagenome (GOLD analysis project Ga0209709, IMG submission 187435) | Marine microbial communities from western Arctic Ocean - ArcticOcean_MG_CB4_136 (SPAdes) (version 2) | ecosystem: Environmental > Aquatic > Marine > Oceanic | place: Arctic Ocean...
ATGAAAGATCTAGCTGCCATGGTAATTAGGCTTACTAACTCATCCTCTAAAATAATTTATAATAAACTTCCTGAAGATGATCCTAAAAGAAGAAGACCAGATATTAATTTAGCAAAGTCTATTTTAGGTTGGAGCCCAATCATTGATTTAGAAACAGGCCTTCAAAAAACAATTAACTATTTTACTACTCATTAAATGAAAATATTAGTTACTGGAGCGGCAGGATTTATAGGTTATCATTTAGTTAAAAGTTTGGTCGAAGCTAATCATGAGGTTATAGGTCTTGATAATATCAATGATTACTATAGCACTAATTTAAAATTTGACAGGTTAAATGAGTTAGGAATTAATAAGGATAGCGCTAAAGATTTTCTTAGCTTAAATGGTAGTAATTTATTCCAAAATTTTAAATTCATACGAATGAATTTAGAAGATCGAGAGAACTTACCTAGGCTATTTGAAGATGAGAAATTTGATGTGGTATGTAATTTAGCTGCTCAAGCAGGGGTAAGGTATTCAATAGAAAATCCAGAGACTTATATTGATTCCAATATAGTTGGTTTTTTAAATATCTTAGAATGCTGTAGGAATTATAATATTAAAAAATTATTGTACGCAAGTAGTTCTAGTGTTTATGGAGATAATGAAAAAACACCATTTGAAGAAATAGACAATACCGACAAGCCAATAAGTCTTTATGCGGCTAGTAAAAAGTCCAATGAACTTATGGCTCATACCTATAGTCATTTGTTTAAACTAAATACAATTGGACTTCGATTTTTTACTGTATATGGATCTTGGGGAAGACCCGATATGGCATATTATTTGTTTGCGGATGCTATTACAAAAGATAAAGCAATAAAAGTATTTAACAATGGAGACTTATCTAGAGATTTCACTCATATAGAGGATATAGTAATTGGGGTTAAATCAGCAATGTTATCGGATTCATCGAATAAAAAACTCTATGAGTTATATAATATTGGAAATAATAAACCTGTTGTGTTAGCTAAATTTATTGAAACAATAGAAAAGTATTTAGGTAAAAAATCTATTAAGAAAATGCTTCCTATGCAAGATGGAGATGTTAAAAAAACATGGGCTAGTATTTCAAAAATAACGAAGGATTATAATTTTCAAAATAATGTATCCTTAGATCAGGGGATAAAGGAATTTATTAACTGGTTTAAAGTGTATCATAAAGTTTGATTTAATGGATAATTACTGAAATAATAGACATTATGATGTCTTGTATGTTTAAGCAGAAATTAAATTAAATTTAAAACTTTAAAATTAAGATTATAATTCAATTATTAATGTGATTGACAACAGCGAAGCTGTGAAAAAAACTAAAGTTTAAAAATTAGGGACTACCGGTGGTAGTCGAAAAAAAATAGAGTTATGAAAGTAGGAATCACCTTTTCAACTTTTGATTTGTTTCATGCAGGGCATGTAAAGATGCTGGAAGAAGCAAAACGTCAGTGTGATTATTTAATTGTAGGCTTGCAATTAGACCCTTCGATTGATCGTCCTGAGAAAAACGGACCTTCACAAACGATTGTTGAACGTTATATTCAACTAAAAGGATCCAGACACATCGATGAAATTGTACCTTACGTTTCTGAGCAAGATTTAGAAGATATCCTGCGGTCTTTCAAGCTTTATGTTCGAATCATTGGTGATGAGTACAAAGAAAAAAACTTTACAGGTAGAACGTATTGCGAAGAAAAAGGAATCGAGATCTATTATAATTCAAGAGATCATCGATTTTCATCAAGTGGGTTAAGAAAACAAATTAAATGAATATTAAAAAAGTAAACATTGCTATTATTGGTCAAGGCTATGTTGGTCTTCCTTTGGCTATTGAGTTTGGAAAAAAATATCCAACTTTAGGTTTTGATATTAATGCAAATAGAATTGATGATTTAAAAAAAGGAATTGATCATACCAACGAAGCTACAACTGAGCAAATAAGAAGTGCTAATCAGCTTACTTTTAGTTCAAACATTAATGACATCAAAAAGTGTAATGTATATATAGTAACTGTTCCAACCCCTGTAGATGAATTCAAAACTCCAGACTTAAGTCCATTAAGAGCTGCCTCTAAAATGCTTGGTGAGATCCTTAAAAAAGGAGATACTGTTATTTATGAGAGCACCGTGTATCCCGGTTGTACGGAAGAGGTTTGTGTGCCTATATTGGAGAAATCAAGTGATTTAGTTTTTAATACAGATTTTTTCTGTGGGTATTCTCCGGAGAGAATTGTTCCAGGAGATAAGGTAAACACCTTAACCACCATTAAAAAAGTAACATCAGGATCAACTCCAGAAATTGCTAATTTTGTAGATGAATTATATAGTTCAATTATCACTGCAGGTACTTTTAAGGCAGCAAGTATGAAAGTAGCGGAGGCTAGTAAGGCTATTGAAAATGCACAACGTGATGTTAATATATCGTTTATTAATGAATTAGCTTTAATATTTGATAGAGTGGGTGTAGACACTCAAGATGTTCTTGACGCTGCGGGGACCAAATGGAATTTTCTAAAATACAAACCAGGTCTTGTTGGTGGACACTGTATCAGTGTAGACCCATACTATTTAGCGTATAAAGCAGAAAGCCTTGGGTATCATCCAGAAGTGATCCTAAGTGGTAGGCGTGTAAATGATAACATGAGCAACTTTGTAGCAAACAAGATGATAAAAATGCTTATCAAGGCTGGTAAACAAATAATGGGATCAAAAATTTTAATTTTAGGGATTACTTTTAAAGAAAATTGTCCCGATATACGTAACTCAAAAATTGCTGATGTATATAATGAATTAAAAGAATTTGGATCAAATGTTGACATATATGATTATGAAGCTGATCCTAAAAAAGTTAATCAAGAATATGGAATTAAACTCATAGATGAAATTAAAGAAAAATATGATGGGATACTATTAGCGGTTTCGCATAAGAAATTTTCAATGATAAATATTGAGTCTTTAAAGAAAGATTCTAAAAGTATTGTTTATGATTTAAAAGGATTTCTTCCAAGAAATATAGTTGATTCAAGATTATAAAATTGATGAAAAATATACAAATGGTTGACCTAAAAGGTCAATACAATAAGATTAAAGATCAAATTGATACTGTAGTGATTCGAACGATTGAATCAACTAGTTTTATAAATGGTCCAATTGTAAAAGAATTTGCTAGTTCATTAGAAGATTATTTAGATGTAAAGTATGTAATTCCCTGTGCAAATGGTACTGATGCTCTTCAAATAGCACTCATGGCCTTATCTTTAAAACCTGGGGATGAAGTTATTTGCCCGTCTTTTACCTATGTAGCAACCGCGGAAGTTATTTCTCTTTTAGGGTTAACTCCTGTAATGACGGATGTAGATCCAGATACTTTTAATATAACTGCGGATATAATTAGACCTCACATAACTAGTAAAACTAAGGCAATTGTACCAGTACACCTCTATGGGCAATCTTCTGACATGGAAGGCATTATGAACTTAGCTAAGGAGTTTGGTTTGTATGTGATTGAAGATAACGCTCAAGCAATAGGAGCTAAATATACTTTTAGTGATGGGACCATAAAAAGTACAGGGACTATTGGTCATATAGGGACTACTTCATTTTTTCCATCGAAAAATCTAGGTTGTTATGGTGACGGGGGGGCAATGTTTACAAATGATTATGAAATTGCTAAAAATCTTAAAATGATTGCAAATCATGGTCAAGAGGTGAAATATTATCATAAAGTTACAGGTTGTAACTCTAGATTAGATTCAATTCAAGCTGCAATTTTAAATATTAAATTAAATCATTTGGATAGTTATTCTTTTTTAAGAAATAAAATGGCTAAAAATTATGATGAAAATTTCTCTGAAATTCCTGAATTATCGATACCAAAAAGACAATACAATTCAACACATGTATTTCACCAGTATACTCTGAAGGTTAACTCTGAATTAAGAAATTCATTAATCGATTTCTTAAAAGAAAATAATATTCCTGTGATGATTTATTATCCAGTTCCACTTTATAAACAAGAAGCATTTAGTAGCTATGTAAATAGTGATTTTAGGATAGAAAATGTGGAACAATTGTGTAATACCGTTTTCTCATTACCTATTCATACTGAAATTGAAAATTCATCCCAAGATTTCATTATTCAAAAAGTAAAAGATTTTTTTAATAAAATATAAAATGGATACAAAAAATTATTTCGTTCACGAAAGTTCCTATGTTGATGAGCCTTGTCAAATAGGAAAGGGAACAAAGATTTGGCACTTTTCTCATATTATGAAAAATTCAGTAATTGGAGAAAATTGTAATATTGGCCAAAACGTAGTTGTTTCTCCAGATGTTCAATTAGGAAATAATGTAAAAATTCAAAATAATGTTTCGGTTTATACTGGTGTTGTTTGTGAAGATGATGTATTTCTTGGGCCCTCTATGGTTTTCACAAATGTTATAAATCCAAGAAGTGGAGTTATTCGAAAAGATCAGTACATGAAGACTGTTGTTAAAAAAGGAGCTTCCATTGGAGCTAATGTAACAATAGTGTGTGGCAATAATATTGGAAGATATGCATTTATAGGGGCAGGAGCAGTTGTTACAAAAGAAGTGCCTGACTATGGATTGATGGTTGGTAATCCATGCAAAAATATTGGATGGATGAGTGAGTTTGGTGAAAGGCTAGTATTCAATGAAAAAGGAATTGCAATTTGTGAGACAACAGGAGCAAGATATAAATTCAATAATAATTTAGTAAATAAAATAGATGAATAAAAACTTTGCACTCATAGGAGCATCAGGATATATTGCGCCTAGACATCTAAAAGCCATAAAAGACACTAATAATAATTTAGTTGCAGCATTAGATCGATTTGATTCTGTAGGTGTTATGGATAGTTATTTCCCTAATACAGATTTCTTCACTGAGCCCGAGCGTTTTGACCGTCATCTAGAAAAATTAAAATACGAAAAAGGAATTGAATTAGATTTCGTAAGTATATGTACGCCTAATTATTTGCATGATTCTCATATAAGAATGGCACTTCGAAGAGGTTCAGATGCTATTTGTGAAAAGCCATTGGTATTAAATCCATGGAATTTAGATGCGTTACAAAAAATGGAGAAAGAATCGGGGCAAAGTGTTTGGAATATTTTGCAATTAAGATTACATCAAAGTATTATAGACTTAAAAGCAAAGGTTGACGCAGCTCCTAAGGATAAAGTATTTGATATAGATTTAACTTATTTAACCTCAAGAGGGAATTGGTATTATAGCTCTTGGAAAGGAGATCAAAATAAATCTGGTGGAATTGCAACCAATATTGGAGTTCATTTTTTTGATATGCTTTCTTGGATTTTTGGAGATATAAAAGAAAATATAGTAAATATACAAACTCATGATAGATCAGCAGGTTATTTAGAGTTTGATAGAGCGAGAGTACGTTGGTTTTTATCAATAAATTATGATTTACTACCAGATGAAATAAAGGCAAAAGGTCAAAGAACTTATAGGTCTATTACTATTGAAGGAGAAGAATTAGAGTTTTCAGGGGGATTTACAGATTTACATACACGAGTTTATGAAGGTGTTTTAGCAGGAAATGGTTTCTGTTTGGAAGAAGCTAGACAAGCAATTGAGATAGTTTATAAAATTAGGAATTCTGAACCAGTTGGTTTGAAAGGAGAATATCACCCTTTTGCTGCTAAAGAATTGGGGAAACATCCATTTGAGTCTAGTAGGAATTCATTATAACAATTATCAAAAAAAGGATATAATTAAAGTTTTTAATATAAAACTAATAGAGTAACAAAAAAAATGAAATTAAATAAAATAAAAACTGCATTAGTTTTAGCACCTCACACTGATGACGGAGAGTTTGGTTGTGGAGGAACAATAGCTAAGTTGTTAGAAGAAGGAATTAATGTCCATTATGTTGCATTTAGCGCTTGTCAACAGTCTGTTTTACCTGAGTTTCCATCTGATATTTTGATAACAGAAGTTCGTGAAGCAACAAAAGTTCTGGGTATAAAAAAAGAAAACTTACACTTGCTTGAATATGATGTTAGGACATTTAATTTTAAAAGACAAGAGATCTTGGATGATATTATAATTCTAAAAAATAAAATAAATCCTGATTTAGTGTTTATACCATCACTAAATGACCTTCACCAAGATCATTCTACAATAGCAATTGAAGCAGTTAGAGCATTTAAATTTACAAATATTTTATCTTATGAAATTCCATGGAATAATTTTTCTTTTGCTACCACAAGTTTTTTCGTGTTGAATGAAAGCCATATTAAACTTAAAGTAAGCGCATTAGATAAATACAAATCTCAAAAACATAGGCCATATGCGAATGAAGAATTTATAAGATCTTTAGCTAGAACTAGAGGGGTACAAATTGGACAGAAATATGCTGAGGTTTTTGAAGTAATAAGATCAATAAACTAAAACATAGATTATGATAAAGATACAAGATCTGTTAAAAAACATAATTTACATAGAATATTCTGGCCCCAAGAACCAAATTATTGATAAAGTTATTCAGTTAAATGAAATCAACGGTACGAATCAAGCTATCTGTTGGTGTAGTGACAAGAACTCAACAGAGTTAAGTAAAATAAAAACTTCATCTATTGTTATAGTCAGCTCTAATATTAATAAAGATTTATTAAAAAATTTAAATTATATTATAGTTGAACAACCAAGATTAATCTTTCAACAAATATTAACTAATTATTTTGCATCACCTCGATTAATTAAGGTTAATTCGTCTGCAATTATATCCTCAAATTGTTCTATTGGTAAAAATGCTTTTATTGGACATAATGTTATTATTGAAAAAGGATGTGTTGTAGGTGATGATGTAGTTATAATGCATAATAGTGTGATTCTGGAAGATACAATAATTGGAAATAATGTTACAATTGGTTGTAATAGTACAATTGGAGGTATTGGTTTTGGTTACGAAAAAAATAATGAAGGAGACTTTGAATTGATACCGCATATTGGTAATGTTATAATTAAAAATAATGTAGATATTGGTAACAATACATGTATTGATAGGGCTGTTTTAGGTAGTACATTTATTGGAGAAAATGTAAAAATTGATAATTTAGTACATATAGCTCATGGAGTTAATTTAAGTAGAAATTCTGTTGTAATAGCAAATGCCATGATCGCAGGTAGTGTTAATGTTGGTGAGAATTCGTGGATTGCCCCTTCAGCATCAATAATTAATAAAAAGAATGTAGGAAGTAATTCTCTCGTTGGAATGGGTGCTGTAGTTACTAAAAGTGTTGACAATAATACTATTGTAGCTGGCAATCCAGCAAGGTTCATAAGAAATATTAAATAAATTTCACATAAATAGGATTCTATGACTCAAATAATTCTTTTAACTTGTCTGGAAGAAAATTTTTCAATTAAAATAAATTCTGAACAACTAAAAAAATATAATTCAATTAAGGATGTATTTGATGATTAAATAATTTGAAATGCTTAAATCACTAAAAATGATTTAGAAAATATCACAATGACTTCAACTATTAATCTTAAAATTTTTACCGAAAATTTATTATTATTAAGTATATTTTTATCTGGATTTTTGTTTCTAGGTTATACTCTTCATCATGATATTATTTTCTTAACGTTTACTATTGGATTCTTAAGCAAGAAAAGGTTTTTTATAAAAAAAAATATTTTCAATCTTTTAATTTTAATTTTAATAATAAATTCTATTAGAGGATTTATTAATTTTGATTTCGACTTACTAAAAATTAGGTGGGTTATATTTTTTTCTACAACTCTTTTGTTTGCAAATTATATTTCACAAACCAGTTTTAGTTTTAGTAAAAATTTTCATAAAAAGTTAGTTTATATACTCGTATTTAAAAATGTAATTTATTTAGGTTTTGGTATTGGTGCTGAAATCTTAGGGATTGGCAGGTATGAGTTACAACCTGGCCATGAATCTTCTTTTATATTTGGGACTACAGCTTACTTTTTATTTACAAATATTTTATTCATTATTCCACTAAATTATTTAAAAGGAATTAAATTCAAGAAACAGATATTATTATTAGTATTAATATTAACCAACGTCATTTATTATGATTCTAGAGTTTCATTAATAATAACACTTTTATTTGCTGTCTTACTTTTTTTTGAATTCAAACTCAAAAAATTAATTCAATTATTATTTTTAGTTCCAGTACTGGTTTTTGTCCTTGGCACTTTTTTGGCAAGTAGTGATTTTTGGAAGATCTATAACACAGTTAATTCACCACAAGAGTCAACTACCTCTGTAAATGATTTTGATAGATTTTCTCATATAGCTGGAGCTACAAACTTTACCTTTAATTTTGATGATTTTCCATATAATTTTATTGGATATGGTACTAGAACAAGTTCTTTTACTATTGGGAAAGAAATAACTAACTATTTCAATTCTGTAGGAGTCAATCTTAAGTTTTTTAAAGAATCAGATTATTTAAATATAGGAACAAATTCTTATAGTGGATTTTTGATGGATAACGGATTAATTTTTCCAATAATTATTTTTTTGATAATTTATAAAATTATTCGCAGGAGTTTTAGGTATAATATTACATCTCAAGTTTTGGTTTTTACAGGTTCCTTAGTTTTATATTTGTTTGTAATTGATCTAAGAGATTTACCTATTCTGTATTTACTTTTTTCTTCAACTATTCTTTTTAAACTATTTAAAATCAATAATGAAGTCCATTAAATAGGTCAGTGAAACCTCTATTAAAAAATATAATTAAATTATGTGTTTTAAACTTTTAGTTACTAAGTTCAAATGGAAATTATTTTGGCTTTTTAGAAAAAAATCTGAAGCAAAAAAATATTTACATAATGCAGATTTAGAACACAGAAAAGTTTTAGCAAATATTATTAAATCTTTTAAAGTTCATAATCTTTTGGATGTTGGCTGTGGAAATGGGTCAAATATTTACGTCATACAAAAATTTATTAATAATAGTGATTTTAAATTTTCTGGTATTGATATAAGTTCATCTTCAATCTCTTTAGCTAAATCTCGTAAATATGTTTTTCCTAATAAAGTAGACTTTTCTCAAGTAGATATTCTAAATTTTTTTAAAATAAATAAAAATATATTTGACTGTATACTGTTTGATGCTACCTTAATGTATTTAACCCCAAAAGAGCTTATCAGAGTAATGAAAATGACATCTAAAATCTCAAATAATTTAATTATACATGAATTAACTACAAAAACACAAACAATAATAACTAAAAATGGATTTATTCATGATTATGAAGGGATTTTTCAATCATTAAAATTTAATTATGAGCAAAAAAAATCTGTTAGATCAGATGCGTTGTGGAAAAAATATGGAAATTTATTTATTGTTAAAACAAACTAGAATTTTATAATAAAATTTAAATGTTTAAAAACATATATATTAGTCAACTTTTTACGGGAATTTCTTTTATAGTTTCATTTTTTCTATTATTCATTACAACTTATTATTTGTCAGTTGAAGAAAGAGGAATTTTTGGTTTAATTTATACTTTACCAAGTCTTCTGGTTACTTTAACTGATTTTGGTATAGCTCCAATTCTTATAAGATATATATCAAAAAATGAAGATTCAAATAAAATATTAGCATCAATATTTACTCTACATATTATTCGTGTTTTTGTTATAATATTTATAGCATTTATTATAATATTTATTTTTAATGATTATTTATTTAAAATTCCAAGCATTTATTTATACTTAGGGTTACCTGTAGCATTTAGTTTGTCAGCAAATTCATATTTAAGTCCTTATTTTTTTGGATCAAATAAGATTATTAAATATTATCTTTTTTTGTTATTTCCCAATTTTGTAGTGTTAATTTTTTGTGTCGTTTTACTCCTTCTTGATCAATATGATCTAATTAACATAATAATTTTGTCTGCATCTGTTTATTTTATTCACTCAATTTATCTAACCTATTACTTTTGGGATTATGCAGCAATAAAAAAATTTAAAGTTTATAAAATTTTTTATAATTTATTAAATGAGTCAAAATTTTTGTATTTCTCAAATATTTTAAATTATGGATTTGTTTATATTTTCCCTATTTTCTTAAATTATAGTTTTGGATTAGTTACACTTTCTTATGTTTTGTTTTGTATAGCGATTGCTGATAAATTGTTGTTAGTAGGAGATTCGGTTGGATATGAAATTATTAGGAGAATAAATGTTGAAACAGATAAATTGAATTTTCACAAAAAACAAAAATATTTTTCAAAAGTTGTTTTATACGTAACCCCGGTACTAATATTATCTGCTATTTTAATTTTTTTATTTACAAAATTTGTACTTCTTGAGTATTGGTTTCAAAAATATTTACCTGTTTTAGAATTTTTATATTTAGTTATATACTCGTTTATTTTTCAAGGATTAATAAGACTATATCAACAATTTTATAATGGTTTAGGGGATACAAAGTTTACTTTTCTTATAATTTTATTTGGTTTTATTTTTAAAACAATTTGTTTATTTTTAGCTAATGAATCTATAACTAATATATATTTGTGTTTTTTAATTATAGATTTTATAATATTAACATTTATCGTAATGAAAACTCACTTAAATCATGAATGAAAATTCATTAATTTCATGTGTTATTGTCTCATATAACCGAAAAAATAGCTTGACTTTATTGTTGACCGATATAAGTAATCAAGAAATTTTACCTTTTGAAGTTATCGTAGTTAATAATGGTAATGATATAACTTTAGATGACTTCAATTTAAATTTAAAAATTATTAATAATTCTAGAAATAGTTTAACATCTGGGAGAAATCTAGGGTTTAAAAATATTACAGGAAAATATGTTTTCTTTCTGGATGATGATATTAGAATAAATAAAAATTATTTTAAATCTATGCTAAGTGATTTTTCATCAACAAAAGATTGTTTTGGTTTACAAGCACATATTAAGCAAGATTATTCTAATTCAATTAGAGATGTAATTTTTAATCTTTTTTCTCTTTATACTTTAGGTAACGATTGTATTGTTAAGCCCTCTGTTAATGTCACCTACCCAATTAAGCACACAGTAAATGATATTATCGCATGTGAGTGGATTTCAGGAACAAACCAATTATATGAAACATCTAAGTTAAGAGATTTTAAATGGGATGAAAAATTGACGAAATATTGTGATGGTGAAGATCTTGATTTTAGTTATAATCTTTATTTAAATAATAAGAAATTATTTTTAACTTTTAATCAGTCTATAATCCATGACGAAGTTACAAGTTCAAGACTTAATCAAAAATAACTTGTCTATATGCGAGAAGTTTATGGGCTATATATTTTTTATAAATATTTTGATAAAAGTTCAGAAAAGCTTATTTATGCCTGGTCAAGATTTGGAAAAATTCTAATAGCATTAATTAATATTGCAAGAGGTTTAAAAACATATAATCTTTTAGAGTTTAAACATTTAATCAATGCCTTGTTTTTTGTTTATAATGACAAAAAAAATATAAAATCTGGGAACCTAAATAAATTTAATAATAAGTTTAATTATAAATTTTAATGAAAAAGTATAATTTTTATAACATTCATAATATTATTAGAATTTGTGTATCTAATGATATATCTTACATTAACGACATAGATTCTCACCTTATTTTTTTTAAGGATAAAATTGGATGGGATAATCCGGAAACTGTTTCTGATGTAGTTATCAAATCCTTTGAATCATTTTCTTTTGATGATTCTAAAAATGAAATATTTTTTGATGATTATGTTTTTAATAATAATTTTTTAATTAGAACTGCTGCTAAATTTGCTGTAAATCTATCGAATAACAGATTGGATTTTTTTATGTCAAATTTAACTCTTCCTATTAATTTGATTTTGCAGCTTGCTTTACTTAAAAAAGGATATTCCTTTCTGCATTGTGCAGCTATGTCTGTAAATAATACATCTTTTTTACTACCTGCTTTTGGAGGTGTTGGCAAAACTTCAATAATTTCATCATTTGCTTCTGAGGGTGAAAAAATATTTGGTGATGATTTATGTATTGTTGGGCATAATAGAGTTTATTCTTATCCTCAAGACATGTCAATTTATGAATATCACTTAAAGATATTTAACAACTTACCAAATAAAGCATTTTCATATTTTAAAAAGAGAAATTTTATTAAATTATTGATTTCTCCTTTTACTCTTTTTGGTAAAAAGGTAAATAAATTGATAAACATTGTATTGTCAAGGTACTATCCAGAGGCTATAAATATTCCATTAATTGATGTTTTTGGAAAAAAATGTATTTCAGATTCTCAGGAGATTAATTATATAATTAAATTGAATAAAAGCTCTTTCAAAGACAGCTTAGAATTAGACAATTTAAATAAGGACAAGTTTGTAGAATTTTGCTCCTCTGTTGTTTTAAACGAATGGAATCATTATTACAATATTTTATTTCTTTTAGATGCATCTATTGGTAATAAAGATACTTTTAGTATTGAGAAATTCTTTAAAGATACTAGTGATGTATTTAAAGAAAATTTTGATAATGCAAAATTATATGAATTTAATATAAATTATAAAACCAAACCATCTGAGGTTAACGATAATTTTAAAAATATACTAAATAATTTAAAATGAAAATATTTATTTTATCAGATGGATATGCGCCTCACACAAGAAGATGGGTAAATTGGTTTGCAGAAAATAATCATCAAGTATTTTTAATTACTTTTAATTCTACAATCTTACCTAATTATTCTGAAAAAGTTGAAGAGATCTTTATCATTAATCCCAAATTTATAGGCAAATTATATGTTGGCAAATTTATTGGTGCTTTGTTTTTGTTAATAAGATTATTAGTTAAATATCTAATCGAAAAACCAGATTTAGTTCATTCTCACACCTCAGGAGGATATGCCTGGGCTCCTTTTTTATTGGGACTTAAAAATAGATTTATTACTCCTTGGGGTACAGATATTTTAGTTGATATAAATGAATCAAAGATTAATTATTTTTTTACAAGTAAGTCTTTACAAAATGCAAGGTTTGTTACCACTGATGCAGAATTCTTTAAATCTAAATTATTAAAATTGGGAGTAAAGAGTGAAAAAATTTATACCCATAATTTTGGAACAGACGTTAATAAGTTTAAAAGTAAATCATTACAATCTTTTAGCTCTATAAATACTGATGAAATGGTAGTTATTTCTACTCGAACACCTAATCCAGTTCACGATGTTAGTTGTTATATTGAGTGTATTCCACATGTTCTTAAAATAAAACCTAAGATTAAGTTTATAGTTGTTGGAGGCGGTAGTGAATTAGACTATTTAATAGAAAAGTCAAAAAAATTAGGAGTATTTAATAGTATTAATTTTACTGGGATGGTTGATGAAGATGAAATGATAAATCTTTTGGAAAGTGCGCATGTTTATGTGAGTACTTCATTTATGGATGCTGGCCTTGCTGGTAGTACTGCTGAAGCAATGTCAATGAGAAAGCCTGTAATTAGTACAGATAATAGTGACAATAAACTTTGGGTGCATGAAAATAAGGGAGGACTATTATTTGAAAATTCTGACAGTTTATCTTTAGCTCAAAACATTTTATTTTTTGTTGATAATCCCAAAAAGATAATTGAATATGGTTCATATAATAGGTCTTTAATTGAATCAAAATACAATACCGATATTGAGCTCAAATATGTTGAAGAACTTTATTCTAAATTAACAATTCCAAATAGAAAAAGTTGAAAAAATCAAAAAGAATTTTTTGGGTTCATACATTTACTCCCACTGTCATGAATGCAGGGATATTCATGAAAATTTTTTTCAATTTTTACAAAAAAAACCATAATAACAATGTAAGATTATTTTATTTAGGAAAAAAAATTAATCTTTTGATCCGATTAATCAGACTGTTATTTAAAACTAATACAAACGATATTATACACGTTCAATATGGTTCTTATTCCGGTTTTTTATGTAGCCTAATTCCAAGAAAAAAAATTTTGACAATTAGAGGATCTGATCTAATACCTATAACTAATGGAAGTGTATTAGAAAAAATTCATTCTTTGTTTGGAGTTTATTTAACAAAAATTTCATTATTTAATTATAATAAGATTATTGTAATGTCAAATAGAATGTTAGAAAAAATCCCTACTAAATTTCACTATAAAACCTGTGTTCTTACAGATCCAATTGACCAACAAAAATTTGTAGTTAAAAATAAAATTGAGTGTAGGAAAAAACATTTTCCTAAAATAAATTTAGATAAAATCTTAGTTTTATTTACGTCCATTGATATTAATAATCCAATAAAAAGATTTTCTTTAGCAAGAGAAGCTGTAGAAAAAGCCAACTTGATGTCAAATAACAAATATTGTTTAGTAAGTGCTACAGATATTGATAATGATTCTATGGCTGAGGTGTATAATGCAGTTGATATTTGTCTTCTTACCTCTACGCATGAAGGCTGGCCTAATTGTATTAAAGAAGCTATGTCATGTAATGTCCCTTTTGTTTCAACTAATGTTAGTGATTTGTCTTTAATTGCAAATAAAACAAAAACATGTTTTATTTCATCTGATAATCCGACTGATATTTCTAATAAAATTCTAAATATTGATTTATCAATAAAAGAAAATTTAAGAAGTTTAGCTTCATTTTTAGATGTGAATTTTATTTCTTCACAACTTCACGAATTATACTTAGATATATGAAAATTTGGATTGTTACTATTGGCGAACCTACACTATTAGATTCTAAAAACCCAAGATTATTAAGATCAGCAGTTTTAGGCAATAAATTAGCAGAAAAAGAGGTGAATGTTACTTTTTTTAATTCCACTTTTGATCATACCAAAAAAACACACAGGTTTTCAAAAAATATTGAAATAAAGCATAACGCTTTTTTAAAATATTACTTTTTAAAATCAATAGGATATAAAAAAAATATTTCATTTCTAAGACTTGTGGACCATTTTTTTATTGCTAGAAATTTTAAGAATGTAATTAATAAATTGGAAGCCCCCGACCTAATTTTTTGTTCAATGCCAACTATTGAACTTGCATATTACTCAGTAAAATTTGCTAAAAAAAATCGTATTCCAGTAATTATAGATATTAGAGATTTATGGCCAGATAATTTTTACCTTAATCAAAAAAATATATTTAAAAAATTTATTTTTAAATATATTTTTTCTATTTCAAACAGTAGATTGAAATATTCATTGTCTAATTGTTCATCAATTATTGGTATCACAGATTCCATTGTTAATTGGGGTGAATCAAAATCAAAAACTAATAAAAATTTAAACAATAAATCATTTTACCTTACTAAACCATTCACACCTAATACTGATGAAAGTTTAAAAAAAGCGAGAATCTTCTGGGACGAACTAGGAGTTTATAAAGATGATTTTAACATATCTCTTTGTGTTAGTTTTAGTAATACTGTTGATTTTGATACAATAATTAAATCTGCCATTATTTTAAATGAAAAAAAAATAAATATTAAATTTATTTTATGTGGAGTAGGAGAAATGCTCGAATATTGTAAGAAAATGGCCTCAGGCTATAATAATATATTGTTTCCAGGATGGATTGATAATCCGGAAATTGAAATATTAATGCTAAGGTCTAAATTTGGATTACTACCATACAAGAATTTCTTTGATTTTAAAATTAGTATACCTAACAAAGTCAGCGAGTATTTATCTTATGGATTACCATTACTATCTTGTCTAGAAGGAGATGTTGAAAAACTTATTTTAGATAATAATTGTGGAGTTATTTATAAGGAATCAGATTCTCTTGATTTATCAAATAAAATAATAGATCAATTAGAAAATTATGATAAGTTCTTTTACAAAAAAAAATCAACAGATTTATATCATAAAAAATTCAAAGCTGATGAAATTTATGAAAACATGTATAATCATATATTAGAAATCCAAAGAAATTACAATTCAATGAACTTTTAACTTAATAATTAAAAGTTAAGACTAACATAATGTTTGATTTTATTAGTAATAATTTAAATGTAAGACATTAATATATCTTACTACTTAAATTGAAAATGTAATTAAATTATTTTAATTTAGCATAAGGTAATTTTTATATCAAACTCAAAATTTCACAAAATTTATTTAAAAGAATAAACTAAAAAAAAATTGAGCATCAATCATTTTTCTAATGTTACTGAAATCCCGGGTTCTTTTGCTACAAGAGAACAGTTGTCTATGATAATAACTAGGTATAACCTGGCTAAAAAATATTCAAATAATAAAGATGTTTTAGAAGTTGCATGCGGTTCTGGGATTGGTATTCCTTATTTAAAGGATGTAGCAAAATCAGTTTGTGGATGCGATATAGACCCTAAACTTGTAAGTATCGCAAAAGAAATTTCAATAAATATGGATAATGTTGATATTAAGAAAGGGGATGCTCAGAACTTACCATATATAGATAAATCATTTGATGTTGTGATTATATTTGAAGCTATTTATTATTTAAATGATCTCACAAAGTTTTTTTCAGAAGTAAATAGAGTTTTAAGATCTGAAGGTTTATTAATAATTTCGAGTGTCAATCCCGATTGGCATGGCTTCAACCCTAGTCCTTTTTCTACAAAATATTTTAATTTAGACGAATTAAACTCTATTTCTAATAATTATTCATGCTTTAAAAACTTATCTTCTTTTTATGGATATTATAATAAAATAACAACTTCAAACTTTTTTTTATCCCTACTAAAAATGCTTGCTGTTAAACTAAATATGGTACCTAAGACTATGAGTGGAAAAAGAATATTAAAAAAAATATTCCTAGGAAAATTATTTGTTATACCTAATCACATTGATGATAAAATAGGTGAAATAGAAAAGTTATTTTTAAACTCGGAAATTTTAACTTTGGAAAGAAAAAACTACAAACAAATTTATTCAATAATTCAAAAAACTTAATATGATAAAAAAAATACCTTTTTTTGATTATACTCATGTATTTGGGCAATATAAAAATGAGATTCAAAAGATAATTTTAGATATTTCTAATAGAGGTTCATTTATTCTTCAAAGTGAAGGTTTAGATTTTGAAAAAAATTTATCTGATTTCACGGAATCTAAATATGCACTTGGAGTTGGAAACTGTACAGATGCTTTATTGATGTCTATAAAAGCTGCTGGTATTGGCAATGGAGATGAAGTGATCTTTTCCTCTCATACTTTTGTGGCTACCGCATCTGCAATATACCATAGTGGGGCAACACCTGTTCCAGTCGAATGTGGGAAAGACCATTTAATCGATGTAAATTCAATAGAATCAGCTATAACCTCAAAAACTAAGGCTATAATCCCCACTCAATTAAATGGTCATGTTTGCGATATGGATAAGATCTTAGAAATCTGTAAAAAATATGATTTATTATTGTTAGAAGATTCTGCACAGTCTTTAGGAGCTAAATTTAAGGGGCAATCTGTTGGGACGTTTGGTCTTTCAGGCTCTTTTAGTTTTTATCCTGCTAAAGTAATCGGATGTTTTGGTGATGGTGGAGCAGTTATAACTAACAATAAAGAAATTTTTGACCAAATTTTTTTAAAAAGAGATCATGGTAGAGCTAAAATTGGAGAAATTGTAACTTGGGGAATGAATTCAAGATTAGATAATTTACAAGCTGCTATTTTAGATTTTAAGTTATCGAAATATAATTTAGATATACAGAGAAGAAGAGAAATTGCTTCAATTTACGAAAATGGTTTAAATGAAGTTAAAGAAATAGTCCTTCCACCTTCTCCAGATTCAAATAAAGATAAATTTGAAGTTTTTCAAAATTATGAAATTGAAGTGGTTGATTCTAAAATTAGAAAAAATTTAAGAGAATATTTGACTAATAAAAATATTGGTACAATTCTTCAATGGGGAGGTAAGGCTGTTCATGAATTTGAGGGCTTAAATTTTAATGTATCTTTGCCTTTTACAGAAAATTTAATGAGAAGATCTTTTTTAATCCCTATGAATACTGCACTAACTAACGATGAAGTTCTGTATATTATAGAAAATATTCGCACATACTTTGGATATGAAAAATAAAATTATAAAACTAGAAATTCTTGCTAATAAGATTAGAAATCATGTTTTAGACATGACGAGTAAAGGTTCAAGTTCTCATATTGGCTCTGTATTTTCAATTGTTGACATCTTAGCCTGCTTGTATGGAGAGTTATTAAGTGTAAGTCCTGAAAATATTGAAAATAAAAATAGAGATAGGTTTATTTTAAGCAAAGGTCATGCCGGTGCTGGTGTTTATGCTACTCTTGCTGAAACTGGTTTTATTGAAAGAAGTTTGTTAAGCACTCATTATCAAGATGGCTCTAAATTAAGCGGACATGTATCTCATAAAAATATTCCTGGTGTAGAGTTGTCTACTGGCTCTTTGGGTCATGGATTATCTGTGGGAGTAGGTTTTGCTATGTCAGCCAAGTTAGATAATAGAGATAATAAAACCGTTGTTTTATTGAGTGATGGAGAATGCGACGAAGGTTCAAATTGGGAGGCTATAATGTTTTCTTCTCACCATAAATTAGATAATTTAATAGCTATTATAGATTATAATAAACTTCAGAGTTTAGATACCATAGAAAATACATTAAATTTAGAACCCTTTGCTGATAAGTGGAAAGCATTTGGATGGCATGTTATTGAGATGGACGGTCATAATATTGACGATATAATTAAATCCTATAAAAAAGCGTTACAAATTAAAAATAAACCAATATGTATAATTGCACATACAATTAAAGGAAAAGGAGTCTCTTTTTTTGAAAATAAAGTGCTTTGGCATTATAGATCAGCAAAAGGTTTAGAATATGAAAATGCTAAAAAAGAACTAATAAACAAACATTAAAAATGAAAAGATTTAGAACTAAAAAAGAACTAGAAGTAGGGAATTCAATTGAAAATATTTTTAATAAAAACCCAGATTCCGTTGAAATTAAATTAGAGAATTTCCCTAAATACGTTAGGAGACAGCATCTGAAAAGGTTTTTAACATTATATGAAATTTATAAAAAATTATTACCTGTAAAAGGATCAATTGTAGAGCTTGGTGTTTTTAGAGGATTTAGTTTATCCTCATGGGCTAAATTAAGTGCAATATTGGAGCCTGAAAACCTTATTAGAAAAGTATATGGATTTGATACATTTGACGGATTTCCAAGCATTCACGACAAAGACAAGACTTCAGAATACGAACATGAAGTAGGTCATTTTTATACTAATGTTCACGAAGAACTAACTGAATTAAATGAGGCTTTTAATAGAGATAGATTTTTAGGGCATATTAATAAAGTTGAATTAATTAAAGGGGATTGTACTAAAACAATTCCAGGTTTCTTAGAAAAAAACCCGCACCTTCTTATAGGAATGTTATTTATCGATCTTGACTTATATGAGCCAACAAAATTTGCATTAGAACATTTTCTTCCAAGAATGCATAAAGGATCAATATTAGCTTTTGATGAACTCGATAACCCACAGTGGCCTGGTGAAACATTAGCTTTGTTGGAAAGTATGAATATTAAGAATTTAAAAATACAATCTATTCCAGGAGACCCATACATAGGTTATGCTATACTAGATTAAGTTAATTTATAAACACCATGAGAGATCACTTCATTAGTTCGTTAACTGAAATAGTTGAGGATAATAAAAACATAGTATTAATTACAGGAGATTTAGGTTTTGGAGTCCTAGATAATTTTATTAAAAAATATCCTAAACAGTTTATTAATGCTGGGGTTGCTGAGCAAAATATGACAGGCATTGCTTCTGGATTAGGAATGGATGGAAAAGTTGTTTTCACTTATTCAATTGGAAATTTTAATACTTTAAGATGTTTAGAACAAATAAGAAATGATGCTTGTTATCACAATTCTAACGTCAATATTATTTCTGTTGGTGGTGGATTTAGTTATGGAGCATTAGGATATTCGCATCATGCAACAGAAGATATTGCTATTATGCGAGCAATACCAAATTTAAGAGTTTTTTCCCCTTGTGATTTTTGGGAAGTACAAGAAATCACAAAAAAAGTTGTAGAACTTGGAGGTGTTAATTATATCAGAATAGATAAATCTTCAGCAGGTTATACAAACAGACCGAATGAAGAATTCACAGTAGGTAAAGCTAGAGTTCTAACTGAAGGAAAAGATATAACTATTATTGCAACAGGTGGAATAGTTGAATTAGCTCTAGAAGCCCAAAAAAAATTATTAGAATTCGATGTTTCTTGTAAAGTAGTTAGTATGCATACTATTAAGCCTATTGATAAAGAAATGATTATAGATGTTTCTAAAAATACAGGTGGGATTATAACTTTAGAAGAACATTCTTTAATTGGAGGGTTAGGAGGAGCTGTTTCCGAAGTTTTAATGCAAGAATCTGTATATCCAAAGAGATTTAAAATGATGGGTTTAGAGTCAAAATTTTCAACTATTGTAGGCTCTCAGTCTTATTTAAGAAAACACAACAATTTAGATGTTAATTCCATAGTTTCAACAATTAATTCATTATTAAAATGAAAAGGTTAGTTGATTTATTTTTATCATTTTTAGGAATTCTTTTTTTACTTCCAATTTTTATAATTACTATTTTATTTGTTTTTTTTAACGATTTAAAAACTCCTTTCTACACTCCTTTAAGAATGGGAAGAAACATGAAACCATTTAAAATGATTAAATTTAGGTCAATGGTATTAAGAGCGGATATATCTGGAGTAAATTCAACCTCATCTAATGATAATAGGATAACTAATGTTGGCAAAATCATTAGAAAATTTAAATTAGATGAGTTATCTCAATTGTTTAATGTTTTTATTGGAAACATGAGTCTTGTCGGCCCTAGGCCTCAAATTATTGACCATGTTGTTAATGAATATTCAGATAAAGAAAAGCAGCTATTAGATGTAAGGCCTGGAATAACTGATTTTTCATCTATTGTGTTTTCTGATGAAGGAGATGTTTTAAAAGATAGTATTGATCCAAATAATGATTATAATAATTTAATAAGACCATGGAAATCTAAACTTGGAATTTTCTACATTGAAAATCAATCAATTTTACTTGATTTTTATTTGATTTTACTTACGATAGTAGCAATTGTAAATAAAAGATTATCATTAAGATTTATAAACAAGTTATTGTTAAAATATAAAGCCGATTCAGAATTAGTAGATGTTTCCAAAAGAGATAAAAAACTTTTAATCGTTAAATAACCATAAATGGTAATATCAATTTTATTTCAGAAAAATTATCCTACTTGGATAAAGTTATTTATTGACTTTTTTTTATTGGCATTGATATTTTATTTCATTAACTCATTAATTGCATTGCCAGTTTTTTATTTTGCTTCAATATCATGTTTAGTTTACGCCTTTATTTCAGTTGTTATATTATACATTTTTAATGTATATAACTCAATGTTTAGATATTTTAATATTAACGACGCAATTACATTATTATCAGGGCTTCTTTTAATTTCTTTAATCCTTTTGCTATATTCATATTATTTAGGGGAAGTTTTTATAATAAATCAATTATTACTCTTCTTTATATCAATTTCTTTTTTAATATCTTATAGAGTACTCATTAAAGTTATGTTTTCTATAACTAATAAAACCTCTCTACCTATAAATAATATAATGATCTTTAGTGCAGGTAATAGTGGTGTTATTACTAAAAGAGCCTTTTATAATAGTTCAGAATTCAAAATATTGGGCTTTATTGATGATGATAGATTTAAAATTGGAAAGATCCTTGACGGAGCTCCTATTTTTAAAATGGGTTCCAAGCTAAATAAGTTTATTATTGACAATGATATTTCTAAAGTGATTATTTCAACCGAAAAAATTTCTATAAATAGACAAAGTTCTCTATTTGATTATTTTCAAAATTTAAATATTCAACTTTTAAAACTCCCACCTGTAAAACATTGGATTAATGGAATCCCTAATATTTTTAATCTTAAAGAAATAAAAATTCAAGATTTACTAAGCAGAGGAGTAATAGAAATTGATAATAAAATAAACAAGCTCCTTTATAATGGAAAATCATTATTAGTTACTGGTGGAGCTGGCTCTATCGGGTCTGAAATCATAAGGCAAATAATTAAATTCAAACCAGCTAAAATCATTTTATTAGACAATTCAGAAACCCCAATGTTTAATATTAAAGAGGAACTGGATTTGATTTCTCACAAAATACAAGTAATATATTATATCGACTCTGTTTCTGACGAAAAAGCTCTACACAAAATTTTTTCTCTTCATAAAATTGATATTGTTTTTCACGCTGCAGCTTATAAACATGTTAATATGATGGAAGTAAATCCTATATCTGCCATTATAAATAATGTTTACGGCACAAAATTAATTATTGACTTTTCAATTAAATATAAAGTACAGAAATTTGTATTAATTTCCTCTGACAAGGCGGTTAACCCAACTAACGTTATGGGTGCTTCAAAAAGAATTTGTGAATTGTATTTGGCTTCAAAAACAAGTAATTCACAAAAGTTTACACAATTTATTATAACTAGATTTGGAAATGTTTTAGGTTCGAACGGTTCTGTGATTCCTATATTTGAAAAACAAATAGAAAAAGGTGGTCCAATCACTATTACTCATCCAGATATAGTGAGATATTTTATGACAATTCCTGAAGCTAGTCAACTAGTACTTGAGGCTGGTTCTATGGGTAAAGGAGGAGAAATTTTTATTTTCGACATGGGAGATCCTGTTAAAATAGTTGATTTAGCTACAAATATGGTTATTCAAAAAGGTTTAAAGCTAGGAGTAGATATTCATATTGAGTTTACTGGATTAAGATCTGGAGAAAAATTATTTGAAGAATTGTTACTTGATTCCGAGAATTTACTTAAGACTTATAATGATTTCATATATATATCAAAGAAAGAATTTGTTGATAAAGAATTATCTAATTCAATAGATGATTTAATTAAATTAGCATTTACCTCCTTTGATAATTTTAAGGTTGTTAGTTTAATGAAAAAAATTGTTCCAGAGTATATTTCTAATCATTCAGAATTTCAAATTTTAGACGATAATGATAAAAACAATTTATAGACTACTAATTTATTTTTTTTCAAAATTAATTAAGACAGATCATTTATCTGATAAATTCCCTGTTTCAATTAAAGCTATTATAATCGATGACAATAAAGTTCTTTGTTTAAAAAATGAAAGAAATGAATGGGATCTTCCTGGTGGAAAAATTAATTTTAATGAGGATATTGAGCAATGTTTAAAAAGAGAAGTCAAGGAAGAAACAAATTTAGATATTAGTAATTTAAAAATTTTAAATCCTTTTAGTTTAAAATTTAATGATGTTTCTGTATTTATTGTAGTTTATTCAGCTGAAATATCTTGTGACTCTTCAATTATCTTTTCTTATGAACATTCTGATTACAATTTTTTTTCAAAATCTGAAATAAAAAATTTAAATATGCCTCAAAATTATAAAAATCTTATTAATGACTTGATATAAAATGATCATCACTCTACTACTTGTGTCTCCATAGATCGGAAAGTTGGAATAGAACACTTGTTATTTTAAATAAAGCATCATACTTAAAATTAGGCTTACCCATTATAATGTCTAAGTCTTTGGCTTCGTCATTTCTGAATATAACACATCCGTCGTTATCAGATAAAATAGTGTCACGAAGTTGGTTGTTTTAAAAGTGAATTAATTTAACTAAATTTGAATTCACTTTTCAGATTTATCAATTATGCCATTTGATCCAAATTCAGCAAAGAAAGCAGGGAAAAAATCCAAACGAGGACCCGCTAAAAAAGAAGGACCTTCCATCAAAGAAAAGATGGAAATACTCTATGAAAAAGTGTTAGATGATCTGCTTATAAACCAAGAGAAACTCACTAAAACAGAACGGGTAAAACTCTTTGTAACCCTTTCTAATTATATCTTTCCAAAAACAAAATCTGTACGAGATCAATTTACAATAGAACAATTAAAAGAAAATTGAAAAGCAAGGAATTATGGATAGAGATCCAGATCCTACCAAGTAATTTTTTTAATCTAGTAAAAAAATAGTCAATCATTGAATTATAAAGAAACCCTTTTTTTTATTGCCAAGTGTTTGACTATTTCTTTGGAAGAAAAAAACAGAGATAAAATAGAGATCATTCTTAAAACAACGGATGTAGATTGGGATGCAGTGGTAAAAGTAAGTACCAGTCATTATGTCTTTCCTGCGATTTACTGTAATTTTAAAAGAGCTAATTTTTTAAAATACCTTCCTATTGATTTGGTTGAATATATGAAACATATAACCAATTTAAACAGAGACAGAAATACACAAATCCTTCAACAAGTACAAGAATTAAACAGCCTATTATTAGCGAGTAATATTACCCCGATCTTTTTAAAAGGAGCTGGCAATCTTTTAGTAGGAATTTATGAGGATATTGGCGAACGTATGATTGGTGATATTGATTTTATTTTCTCAAAAGAAGACTATCCAAAAGCGATTACAGTTTTAAGAGATAATAGGTATTCTGATGTAGGAAAATATGAATACCATTACCCTGCGAGTATACATTATAAAAGTCTTAAAAAAGAAAATAATATTGCAGCTGTAGAGATCCATAAAGAGCTTTTAGTAGGGAAATATACGCGTGAATTTAATTACAGCTTTGTAGAGAAAGATAGTCAGGTTATAAAAGGAGTTACTGTTTTGAGTTATGCAAACAAATTAAATTTATCCATCCTTGCGAATCAAATAAATGACAATGGGCATTATTATAAAATGATTGCATTAAGAAATGCCTATGATGTTTTTTTATTGTCTAAAAAAACGAATGCAAAAAATGCGATCAATGCATTAGACAAACTAAGCCATCCCTTAGGTTGTTTTTTGGCAACTTGTTATGAAGTTTTTAATGCAGTAGAGAGTTTAGAATATAACGAAACAACAAGAACAGCAGCTTATTTAAGAGTTTTTATGAGTCAGTTTATTAATGGTATAACAACCAAAAGACGACACAAACGTATCAAGATCTATCTATTTTTAAAATATAGATTAAGCATTCTCATTAATGTTATCGTTTATAAGGATTGTCGAGTTTGGTTGATTAAAAGATTGACTGATAAGAATAGGTATAAAGAAAAACTAATTCAGTTAGGAATAAAAAAATAACATTACCAAATAACTCCTGCCTGCTGCATAAATAAATCAGCTAGTGCGTCTTTATTCTGATGCGTTCCAATATAAGTCAGGAAAGTACTCTCCTTAGAATGCCCAGTTATATTCATAAGCAGATACAACTTCCTTTCTTCGAGTCTTCGGAACTGTAGTTGTTTAAATTTTCTGTGCTAATATTATCTTCATTACATTTTTTCTTTCCGATTTTAATCAACCTAATTTATCTTATATTTTTTTTATTATAATTCAAATTTATAAATTTGAATTATAGTTGATGTATATAACTTTCATTACTTTTATCATTTACTATTTAAATTTACACTGGCTCAAAATATTGGGAATGAAAGGAATAATTCTTGCAGGAGGTAATGGTACTAGAAT
>Ga0209709_10001070_pt1 | contig 25631 bp, 20 predicted proteins | sample ArcticOcean_MG_C_2_FD_187435 | JGI IMG/M metagenome (GOLD analysis project Ga0209709, IMG submission 187435) | Marine microbial communities from western Arctic Ocean - ArcticOcean_MG_CB4_136 (SPAdes) (version 2) | ecosystem: Environmental > Aquatic > Marine > Oceanic | place: Arctic Ocean...
ATACATTATTTCTCTAAATTATTGCATAAAATAATTATGCTTAAAATATTATTACAATATAAATTAACAATAGTTATGATGAACTGTAAGTGCGGAAACAGGTCACTCTTCTTTGAAAAAACTACTCACGAAGGTACATTTCGTGTATTTAAATGTGATACAGAAAAATCTAAAAGGAAGGGAAAATGTGATTTCTTTTATTCACAAAAAATTAAAGATCCTATTATTTTTCCGACTAAACATGAAAAACCAAAAGCTGAAACAACGGAAATTGTAAATGCAAGGAAATTTTACACAAAAAGTCTTAACAAGTACATAAGCCTCCTTAAAAATTCTAATCATCTACCAATAGAATATTCTACAGATTACATAGCAAATATGAACTACATTCTTAAAAGACTAAATATGCCTTTATATTTTGAAAATACTGAAACCATTGAGTCTCTCGAAGCAAGGATTAGTAAAAATGTATGTGTAAAATACACTGTATCTAAAAATATATATCCAATTAGATTAACGGAATATCCGTCTTCGGTGGCGGTTCCAACGAAAACAAAATGTACAAAGAGAAGAAAGATAAAGTCTAAAGTAAAAACATTGGAAATTGATTTTAAGAACTTCATAGAAGCAGAGGAAAAATCAAAACAGGAGGAAGAAATCGAGAAGGAATCCGTGTGTAGCGATAGCGATAGCGATAGCGGAGAATCTGTAAACGATAACGATAACGACAAGGACAATGATAAGGACAACGATAAGGATAATACATTTGACGTAGATGAATACGATTCTGAAAAAGAAGAGGACATTGACGACGCCGGAGCATTTAGCGATTAAATAACATTAATTAAATCTATACAATTGTATATACATTCGTATGTTATCAAATATGTTAGACGAAAAGAGTCAAGTTAAAATCAATGAAATACTGGGTAAATTTATTTTCCCGATGAAGTGTTATTCTATTATTATAATTTTTATTCTATTACTAATTTCGTATTATTTATATAAAATTTCTGAAAAACTTAACTAATTTAAAAAAATGGTACATTTAACATTAAATGTCGGAACTACCTGTTACAGATCGGGAAATTGAATTTTTTAAAAAGGATGTTGGCGATTACACTGAAATAGACACTCAGATTAAAGACCTTAAGAAAAAAATGAAACCATACCAGGAAAAAATTAAAGAACTTACTCAAAAGAAGAAACAAAAACAGGACGAGGTTTTAAACTTTATGGCTAGCAACAATCTAGACGTGTGTCACGTGGGTGACGACTCTAAACTAGAACTTAAGAATACAGCAGTTAGCAAACCCATTACAAAGGGAGACGTTTATGATAGGATATATAAGTATTTTTCTGAAGATATAGATAAAACAGAAAATATGGATTCTCAAGGAAAAGCAAAGTTTTTACATGATTACATCTACATCGAAGGCCGTGAAAAAGTACCTACACAAAAATTAGTTTCAAAGTAATATTAATAGAAAGAACTTGTAAAGGAGGCTCGAGAAGCAAACTTCACTAGGTCAAATAAAATCGATACATACATCCCTTTGAACTAATTATTTACAAGCAGACCTTCAAATATATTTCAAGACAAAATGTGCCTTAAAAAGTAATAATGTCCTTATAATGTTTTGTAATATCTAAGACATTAGTGTCTTCTTCGGGTATTTCATATTTTTCTTTTTCTAAAAGTTTTATATAACCGTTTAATGTTATTGATTTAATATTTAAATTACAGTCTATTTTAATTAAACCTATATCTGAATTATACCTATCAGTTGTAAAACTTAAAACTGTTAAGTTCAATTCACCGTTTTCATTATTATTGTACATAACAACGTAATCTTGATACATTTTAAATTTATTAAACTTCTTGAAATGGGACATATCAAATACATTTTCATTTGTCCTTTTTTCTGTTATTTCTCCATTTTTGAGAAAAATCAAATATGACTTCATTCTATACTGGTAACAGGACATTTTAAATAATATTTTTAACCCTGAATATTACAAAAATAAAATCATATAAAAAAATATTTTATTATAAATTATATTCAGTGATGTCTCGGGCACCTGTTAATTGGACAATTGATGTCAGGGAGAAGATTGAACAGGCTGATAACGAGAAACTATTGGAATACTTTCAAGTTTTAGATGAAAAATGGTGTATTAATAAGGAAGATAATATCATCGAAACAGCTTGTAAAAATCTTTGCATACCCGATTTAGAAGCAATCGACACGTCTATTCTTTCGATTGAGATGGAAAAAGCTATATTTGAAACTACGCTATTATATTTCAAATTTAAAAAATACATACCAGATTTTGAAGACTATCAAGAACGTTGGAATAAGATCTATGAAGTAATTTTCTATTCTGAAAGGCTCGTCCGCGATACTTATATACTTTTTCGCACATCTGATTCTAATAGAAATTCGCTGTGTAATGAAGATCCAGATGTACTTTTTAAGTATTCTAGGTTTACAGATGATTCTAAAAAAACACCTTATCAGTGTCTTCTTCTATATCTTCTAGAGTTGTTTTCAGAAGAGGGGTTTACAAAAGCTGGAGGAAATTTGTATAAACCCGTAATTTACAAGAAATGTAATACCCATGCTTGGAAAAAACAGTGCACGATCAAGGATTACATCTATCAAAAGACTGATCACAAGGTGAACTTTAATCAATGGAAAAATGCTACTGCCAGTGGCACTAGTAATATCAACAACGCAGAAAAATACTTCAATGAATTTATCGGACCCGAGTTGCCAGCGTTAAATAAAGATCGTCACCTGTTTGCTTTTAAAAACGGTAATTACATAACCAAGTATAACACTGCCGAACCAGGTGATACGCCTGTGTATGTAGACGTATTCGTTCCGTATGGCGAAAGTCATCCCTATCTTAATAATTTGTCTGTAGCAGCAAAATATCACGATTTTAAATTTGATAACTATGATGAGTATTCGGAGGACGAATGGTTTAACATCATAGCACATTGTCCTACATTTAAAAGCCTCCTTGATTATCAGGACTTTACAGAAGAAGTTCAGAGATGGTTTTGTACATTTATGGGTAGGATGTGTTTTAATCTAGGTGATATGGACAACTGGCAGGTTCTGTTGTATCTACTCGGGCAGGCTGGCGCCGGAAAGAGTACAATTGTAATGAAAATTATTCAAAAATTTTACGAAGAAGAAGATGTAGGCATCATCGCAAATAACATCGACGCAAAGTATGGTATCAAGCCTCATGTTAATAAGTTTATTGTACTCGCTCCAGAGATTTCAGAAAATTTCAAGATGGAGCAGACAGATTGGCAGCTTCTAGTTGAAGGAGGACGCAACACTTATTCTGAAAAGTATAAGTCGGACGAAACTATTAACTGGGAAGTTCCGATGATGATGGGCGGAAATAAAATTATGAGATATAAAAATAACTCAGAAAGTGTATCACGTAGAACAGCGGTAGTAAACTTTTGGAAAAAGGTAGTAAATACAGACACTGAAATTGATAAAAGACTAGCAAAAGAAATACCGAGTATCATGAAATTGTGTATTCGCGGGTACTATCACACGCTTAAGAGACATGGTAAGAAAGGTATCTGGAACATTCTTCCACAATACTTCAAGGAAAACAAAGAAGAGATGGAGCAAACTACTAATTCTCTTCAGCATTTCTTGAAATCCGAAAAGGTTGTCTGTAATACGAAGTTGTATGTACCCCTGAAGATATTTTCTCAGGTGTTTAATGAACATTGTAGGGAAAATAATCTATTACGAGAACAATTCACCAAGGATTACTACATGGGTATATTCACTAATAACAACATTAAGGTGGTACAACAGGGTTCTAGAGAATATCCTCCTAATTCCGGTATCATACTTAAGCGTACTACATTTTTATACGGTATTGATATTCCGGGAGATGGTAACGAAATCCCAGATGATAATCCCGAATAATTTCGTATTACATTTTACGTTAAAAGATTAATTTTAATTTATTTATTTAAATTAAATGACAAAAGAACTGCTCCCCGAACAAGGTATTGATATCGATTTAATATTCAAGATTGGAATTGGCGTGTTTATCGTAGTTATTATTTACTTCATATTTAATTTATTTTCCAAGATGAGAGAAATAAACGACAAATTAGATTCTTCTTTAAAAGACTTTAGACCAACCGAAGTTAAAGATAATTCAATAGAGGTTATAGAGGATATTACTGAAAAGAAAGAGTCAAATGTGGATCTAACAGGTTTTGATACATCTGATGATTTAACAACTATCGAAGAGTAAACTTTAATTAGGACACAAGAGTATACTTTCATTTCTTACGAATGCGTCTATTATACATCTATACATTTTTTCATATGAAGCGATGTCATTTCCACCGGTAATTATAACACTGCCGGGTCTGAATACAATACATGACATGACTTTATTACAATCCGGATCTTGCATTTTGATATTAACACCTGGGTATTTATTTGGATTAAAAGAATATGTTTTCAGATAATTTAATTTCCCCTGGTCTAAAATTTTACACAGATCAGTCTGTTTTATAAATTTACTTATCTTAAAATCAGAATTTATCATGCATATTCTAGTGTTAGAAATATGAGCTGTTTCACTTGTAAAAGCGTTTAATGTTTTAAGTCTTTTAAAAAGTTTTCTAATCGCGTATGTTGCTGAATATGGATTAAGAACCCCCGCCAACTGAATGTTTCCGTTTGAAAATATTTTGGCAGAAACTTTAGGTTTTTTTTGATACTTTACGGTTATGTAAATATTAGCACAGTTATAAAATTGTTTCTTACCATTTTCATCACTATACTCTGATTTATACTTCGAAGTGTCTATGACACTATTAAACCCGCAGCATACGGTCATTGTAGAGATGTCCCATTTTTTAATAACATTAAATGATGAATAGTTTAATTCTTCCATGTATCTATTTTGATACACTTCATTAAATTTCTTAAAATTAGGATTACAAATACAGTCTGTATACTGAGAACGCGGGTCGCAAATTGTACACGTCGTCATAGTGTCGTATCCGTGTTCTTTATATACTAATTTGTTTCTTTATATAGTTATTTTATGTAATTAATTATCTCTAAATTCGTTTACATTTTCTACTACATCTATATAATCAATGATTAATCGCTTATTTAGGGTTTTTTTACATGCTTTCAATAGCATAGAAGACATTTCTTTAGAATGATTATTTACAAGATGTGTGAAATAAAATATGAATCTTGGAAGATAAATTCTATAAGTTTCTTCTAAATTCAATTCTTTATTATTAACGTCTTTGATGATATCATGTAAACAATATGTTAATATATTAAAATCGATGTCTCTAACCATATCGTCTGATATAATCAGTTTATTAGTTGATCTGCGATGATAGTAAACGATTAATTTATTAATTTCGTCTATTGTTTTATTACACAATTTAAGTCTGGTACAAGGATCTCTAAAGTCAGACATCTTATTTAAATAAATTACAAAAGTGTTAAAATCGTAATAAATATACTTATTATTGTTTTTAATACATACCCATGGATACCTAATTTCTTCGTGTGAAATTGGACAGATGTTATTAAAATCGAGGGTTTTTCTAAATCTTTGCTGAATTACTTTAGCCGCAGAATATTTATTTAAAATATCTAAAATAAAACACTTACTACATTTATCAATTTTAATTTTGTAAATTCTACATATTTTTCTCAAACACTTAACTGTTAATATACTTGAATATTCAATCATCTAATTAATTATTGTATCTTTTTAAATTAAATTATAAAATTTAAATGTGTATAAAAAGAAACATTATAAAACTGTAGATGACATCTTTTAAGATATCTAAAAAAACTGTTCATACAGACTCAAGAACCTCTATAATAGATAAACACCTTGAAACTATTAAAAGTATAGAAGACGACAAAACAAATTTAGATAAATATCGTTCAGAATTGATACTATTAGAAAAAACTAAGAAAAACTTTGAAGTTAAAAAAAAATATACTGAAGTTTTTAGCTTTTCTCAAAAGATAGTGGGTTTAAAACATAAAATTGAAAAAATTGAAAACGATACAGAATTATCTGATTATTTATTCAATTCTATTGATTTCATAAAGGAAATAGACAATAATGAATGTACTACAGTTGAAGATAGACCCGAAGACGGTATATTTAAATACATTTCACTCGATTCAAAAAATAATAAAGGTGAAATGTACAAGATGTACATGGAAAAATGTTTTCCGGCGGAATCGGGTACATACTTTGAAAGTAAGAGGAATAATATTTACAGATGTCCAGACTGTGACGGTAAGACAACAAACGACATCTCATCGGGGCTTACACTTTGTTTTAACTGTGGTCTAGCAGAAAAATCGAATATTTCAAATCTTCCAGAATGGAATCATGCAGAAACGCACGAGTATGTCAAGCCTTATAGTTATAAACGAACAAATCATTTCAAAGAATGGATAAATCAGATACAGGGTCGCGAAGGAACTCTCATACCTACTGAGGTTATAAATTTACTTATCCTTGAAATTAAGAAAGAGAGATTAAAAGATAAATCTCTAATTACATATTCCAAAATTAAAGAATTTCTTAAAAAGCTTAAACTTAATAAATATTACGAACACATTCCAAATATAATACATAAAATAACATGTAATAAACAGTTAATCATTAATAATGAACTCCAGGATAAATTAGTTAGTATGTTTAATGATATACAAGAACCATTTGATAAAAATTGTCCAAAAAATAGAAAAAATTTTTTAAGTTACTCTTACACATTATATAAATTTTTCCAATTATTAAATAAGGACGATTATCTTATTTATTTCCCTTTACTTAAAAGTAGAGAAAAACTATTTGAACAGGAAAATATATGGAAGAAGATATGTACAGATCTAAAATGGACCTTTATACCATGTATATAAATTTAATTAATTTTAGTAGAGGTCTATATTTGCTGTACTATTATTGTAAGACACCGTAGTTGTTCCTACGCAAGTTACATTAATATAAGACCTCGGTCCACAAGGCGCATTAAAATTTATTCTGAGTCTAATACTTGTATATCTATCTAGAGGTACACTAGAACCCGAGTACGCTGTAGAAGCTAAAGGTATCACTAGAGATCCTATCCCATCTTCTTTATCTACACCGTTGAATGTGTATCTATTATAATTTAAACCTAAAAATGATTTGGTAGCATAATCTATAACACTCGGTTCTATAACTTTTTGATAAGAATAACCGTTCAGTTCTAAATTCATGTCCGTGATGTGTACTCCGGAAGTTAACCATCCGGACACTATAATATGCGACGCGTATAAATTAAAACTATCTAAATCTAATAAAAGGTTCGCGGTGTTATATGAGTCGAAGTATAAACTCTGTGTAAATTTAGAGCTCTGTTTGACGCCTTTGTTAAATTGTTTTATTTCAACGTCATCTAATTCAAATCTCTTAGAATACAATCTTAATTTTTGAATTTCTGTTGAAAATTTTAATTTGAAATATCCATTTACATTATTATAAGTGTCCCCTATTTGAAAACCGTAGTTATCTGCCAAAAAAGAATCTATAAAGTAATTTTTATCCCTGATAGACGGTATTAATGTGTTCTGATGTATATTGTCAAATACAATATTATTCATGTCACTAGACTCCAGGTCTCCTCCAATAACATTTTCAAGTTTGTTATAAAAAATTTTAATAGACAATTTTTGGTCTTTTAATAGTCCAGAAGGAAATGAGCCATTTTCTGAAATATTACAAAAAGTTTCTAACTTAGAATTTAATGTTTTTGTAAATCCAGGAATCCACGTTGTTAATCTAGTGGAACCCTTTTTATTGATTATACTACAATTTTTTAATAAATTAGCGTATTCCCCTGCTCCAAATTCCGTATCTAATAGCGCCTTAATGTCGTCAAAAGTAAGGGTTTGCCATATCTGCGTTCCTACGTGATATTCTATTCTACTAAAAAGGCGAAGAATAGATAAATTTCTAAGAAAAATGCCTTTTAGTTCTGGTACATAAGGAAGAATATCGGTGATGGCGTTGTTTGTGGCATAATAATCTAATGAATTAAAGACGGTTGAATGTTCTAATGATAATGTATTACTTTGATGTTTTGAATAGATACCCTTCCAATTTTTACCGTCCTTTGATATAGCAAGATTGTAATTTCCTTCTCCAACTGCTATCCATAATCCGCTTTTATGCGTTATATCGAATACTATTGTGAAGATGTCTTTCACCTCAACATCATTCCAAAAAATAAGATCACTGGATGATGCTATTGGTGATAATTTACCTTTACCTACAGCAAGGTATCTTACAGAATCGACACCCGTTACAAAATTTTCATTTTTAACCTGTGCTATTTTATAACAATTTCCGTCTATCCTATTTCTAAGACTGAATGTATCTGTTGTTATGAATTTTCTATATCTACGCTGCCAGTTAGTTCCGTTATTAGCAAAGGAGTCTTCTGTAAGAGGATTGGCATAAACTCTTAAAACAAATTTATTTTCATTCAAATCAACGACGAATTGATTGAATTCACTTGGGTACACAGTGGTGAATAAAGTACGCAAAGAACCGTCTATATAAGTTTCCCAAGTTGGTCTAAATTGTTCACCGCCATGAGCGTCTGTTTTATATATCGTCGAACTAGTGTGGATTTGGTCTCTATACAATATTCTAGGTTCTGGAAAAGAATTGTTTTGTTCGATATTAATAATACCGTCGTTGTCATACATAAAATAAACTTTTTCTTCTAGTCTGAGGTCGGTGAGCACGCCCACGCGCCCGAGAAAAGAAACATTTATAATAACACCCGATTTTCCTTTATAATTAACCGGTCTTACATGATTTCCGCGCCACCCGGAAACGGCGTCCAAATATTGTCGTGAGTATACGTCGGTCTCGTCAGATATTTTAATAATATTAAAAGGATTAAGATTCGAGAAATCTTCTATTACCCATTTGGCAGGGTCTGATAAATCTGTTGTATGCACTAATATTTGCCCATCTCGGTCATTTGTTGGTATACCAACGAATACCCATCTAGTACCTGTATAACAGACAGATAAAGCTTCGACCAGTGGGTTATAATTGAACGTGGGGACGTCCCCTCTTCCAATCACGTGCCAATCCATTCTAAACGTGGCAAAATAAACGTTATCCGGTTTTTCATAAATAATTGGCCCGGAAATTCGGCGATTGCTTTTTTGTTTTCCAACAACGACAATTTCCCTTAAATCATTTGTACATACGTCATGAATTGTCTCGAATGGTGATATCCCCCAATTCCCCCAGCGGGGGCTCTCAAAAGCATCTATGACCTGATCAGTACCAAGAACAAATTTCCAGTAATATTTTCCCATTGTGTATGGGCTACCCGAATTGACATACTCATTCGGAATATGTCTTAACGCTAGTAAGCCTTCATTCATATTTCCCACTACCGCTGTTGCTGATGCATTTACTCCGCCGCCGCCGCTTATGAAGATCGAGGCACTAGTGTACCCACTCCCTGGACGAGTAATGTTTATACCAACCAGGGAGCCCTCGAAGATGTGCGCCGAGGCTGCTGCATATACTCCATCGCCGACTATTTGTATAACTGGATGACTTGTATACCCACTCCCCGGATTAGTTAAGGTTATAGAAATCACAGCTCCGACGTGACTGGTCCTCCCTATGGCGAGCTGCTGATTATAGCCAGAAAAAGTTTCGTGTATTGAATAGAAACTTTTTGCGAATGTTGACATCCCAGTGAAACCTCCTGGGTTTGCGTCGGATACGTATATAGAACTGGCCTCTGTAAAAGTAAGGCCATCAAAGCCGGGTCCTTCGGCTAAAACAATATAGTCGTATCCGATCCCGACTTTGATCTGTACATAACTTCCCACGGCGTTTATATGGGTACTTTCGCCACACAATATAATAGTTCCATCTCTTAGTTGAAGTATATCGTTCGCAGATGTAGTACTAGAATTAGTAATATTTCCATCAAGACTGTTTATTTTAATAGATTGGTGCGGGAGCAGCTGAGCCTCATTGCCGAACCCATTAGAAAAATCAAGATCTTGCATACCGTACGCCCTAACTCCAAGGCCTTGCCAGACAGTACGATAATCTGAATGACAAACTTCATAAGTTCTAAAATTACCGATTATATAAGGCCGTGCGCGTGCGACACGACCGGGTGCGAAGTCAGGGATACTAACTAATGACTCATATAGTCTCTTTTCTTTTATAACTATAGATGATATAACGGGATAGTTATTAGTATCAATATTGGGTTTTCTCCATCTAACCGCGTCGTAAGATTTTACTATAACATTAACGCCACCGAGGGTTCCTGTTATTAGCCATTCTGTGCCTGCATAATTAATTCCTTCAATTTTCGTAAATACATTATTTAATACATTTATTTCCGAATATTCGCCCGTAGATGTTATTTTAAATATTGTGCAGTGACTTTCATTCACAACCTTATACGAGTAAATTACATTGCCTGTTATATCAGACTGTATTATAGGAACTTCAGATGAATTGTCTATATCTCGTAGCTTTCTCCATTCTAGTCCGTTGTATGAATATATTATTTCATATTTATAATCATTAGAATTATTAGAATCTTTTAGAACGGCTGTCATCCCTAAAAACGTGGTAACTATATTTTGTATAATTCGTCGTCGTCCAAGTTTTATAGTTATAGTTTCAGTAGGGTACCGGGCGGGGTCCTCGTTCCCGACCTCCACCGCGAACCAGTTGTACATTCGTTGCAGACCTTGCGTGCTTGGGTCTGATCTCGTAGATAAAATTGTTACTATACCTATATCTATAATCGCGCCATCTATGACTTGAGGATTTTTTCCAAAAAGAATGTCTCTTTTACCGTCTGAGATAGCACCTAGATATTCATAAAGACATACACTATTACTGTTCCCACCCAGACCGTCTCGTAAACGGTAAAGCCCAGAATTATTTGAGTCGTCCACCTCTCCATACCACGGTATTAGCCTATGAAATGTACTTCTCAAGCTGGCTAGTACATTATTATCAATTCCACTTGTATCGAAAGCAACAAGTCCTAACCAAGGTAATGATAGAGTACTAGGAACATTTAATAAAACGTAACTTTTACCGGGAACAGCATCGGCGTTGCTTTCTATAATGTCGGCGGCGGCCGTAATGCCCCAATGTATCTCCCAATCACTTCTTACAAAAACTGATGCCATAACAGTTACGGGAGGAACTGACATTAATATTTTACAAGCTTCTCGATCCGTTGTGTAAATGCTAATATATTCTACGTCTATAGAATTAAATTGAACGTGGTTAATTTCGCGCTTATTAGGAAATGTATGTAATCTAATTGGATGCCATGTCCTACCTTCGTCGACAGATCTAAATACAAACTGTCTATATCTATCGTCTCCTCGCGTGGCAGCTGGTTGTATACCCTGTTGACCTATAGCCGTCCATACCCCAGTATTGTTCGTGTGAAGTTGCGAGACACGTGGCATAAAATATGTAAAATTTGGGTCTTGTATACCGACCGTGCCGTAGGTAGGATGTTGGCTTTTATCTACATAAATTCCTTTGTCAAAGGTCTCGCCGAATGCTGCGCTTCTTCTATAAACCTCTATTTCGACAATACCCGTTGCGGTATTGTTACTTGATAATAAGCTTTCTAAAGTTACTCCTTCCGCGCTGGTGTATCCAGCGCCGCTATCAGTAATAGTCACCTCCGTCACCACACCAGACACGACCGTGACAGTGCCCCTGGCATCTTGTCCTGTTGTTTGTATGAGCTTCACTACTTCGCCATTGATATAGTCGTTGAGGCCGCCGCCGATTATGGAGATCGACTTTACTTCTCCTATTACGACTGGAGAAACGACGGCGGTACCAGTTGCGTCGCCGCTTCCGTCCGCGCGTTTAAAAGTTATACCACCGCTCGTCGCGGTATAACCAAAACCGGCCGTAGTAACAGACACCGAAGCAACACCGCTCACCACGCTATAAACGCCCGTACCACCACTCGCGCCGCTCTGTATGAATGTTACGACGTGATTCTGGGTATATCCAGTTCCTTGAGATACAATCGCGGATATGGAATATACTTGCCCACCTATTTCACTGTTATATTCTGCCATATTCGTACCGTAGTAGAATTCAGAGTATTCCCATGTTTTACCGTTGTCATAACTTTTTATTATTAAACCATCTTTATCTAAACCTAATATTGTATTAAACCTGGACCCACAAGATAAAACAGACTGCGGCGTGCCGTACTCGAGTACACGTAATTCTGAAGTAAAGTCTGGGTTAGAGACAAATCTTTGGTTTGGGTTTGCGCCGTTATGTATGAAATCAAAACTCAAGTCTTGGGCGTAGTATTGAGGACCAACTGTTTCATTTCTAAATATTTTAGAAGTTTGTGTTTGGGAGGAGAACGTGCGCGTGCTGGACTGCTCGCCGTATTCGGTTACAACGACAGTCAATTCGTCTTCGGTTAAACTTTTTACCCCGGATACAACAAAAGATGCAAAAGACGTAATATAAATTAAAGTATTTACTGTTACATAATACATCGGGGTCCCGTACGGCAGCGACGGGTCGTTGTAACCGTCCTCCTTTGGTATATAAAGATTATATAACATACTAGAATCATACGTCCAACTCGACGGATTCTGGAAGTTAAAATCTACAAGGTTCATAAAATAAAGCCCAGAATCAATTCTCCTACGATCTTTTTTAAGCAAGCCGCCTAATATTATATGCTCTTTCCCTTCCACATATATAATGTCATTAATTTCGATAAATTGCGTGACACTGAAATAATGCCAAGCATCGTATTCATTTGTATTTAGGTTATATATTCTCCATGCTACATTTGGACCATTGATTGTGTCACTGAGACCTACTGCAAATTGTACAGTCACAGAGCCCACATAAAAACTTTTAATTTTATTAACAGTATTTATATTTATAATAACGTCCTTTGTTGGAGGTAGTACACGCGTGGTTAAATCCAATTCCATTTCTTTAAGTTCAGTTCCGGCTGTAGAAAAAGACGTTATAAGGAAATCGCGTTGTAATTCTTGAATATCAAATACAGTTCCATGAAATCCATCAACATATTTAAAGTCTGTTATCTCAGAATCCATTTCAAAATTTAAATAGATATCTCCGAGCATATCGCTATTCTCATCCGGTGTAAAAATCTTATATCTTTCAGACGTTATATCATCTGATTTACCAGCACAAGTCATCTCAGATATATCGTGTCCATGTAAGATTTGTTTAGAAGTGTCATTTTCATTTATGAAAACAGATATCAAATCTTCATCTTCGTTTATTTTATTTGTAACTGATATACCTTGTGTACCGCCTCCATTATAAGCAGCATGAGCAGCCTGAGCCCCCCTTCCCATGGTGTTTAATTAATATAAGTAAAATATAATTATTTATATTTATTAACACGTTTCACATTTCACATTTAATTTCGTTTAATTTCGTCTAGTACATTGCAAGCGAAGCCGCGCCGCCCTTGAATAGAGCTGTTGTCTCACCGATGCATGTGATGCTAATGTATGGGGTGGAATTTGCCGGCACATCGGTGAAAGTTAGGGTTAGACGAATGCTGTCGAAACGATTGAGCGGGACCGACGAACCCGAATAAGCAGAGCTTCCGAGAGGGAATACAAGCATACCTATACCATCAACCGCCTCCTCCTGGGTAGCCTCGATATTACGATTGACATATAGACCAAGCGAAGAGGCGGCTGCGTAATCTAGCATCTGAGCAGGTAGAACACCGGAGAACGACGACGAGTTCAACTTGAGCTCAGCACTCTTAACGTATACACCCTCACCAAGGTTGCCCGAGATAATGAGATGCGAACCGTATAGCGAGAAGTGATCGAGATCAATTGTCTTCTGTGTTACACTTGTTACATCAGTGATCAAAGCATTCTGGGTCATCTTAAGACGCTTTGGAAGACCTAGTGGCATCGACTTCATCTGATCGCGCTCTTCGTTGCACATAATTAAATGCTTAGCGTAAAGCTTGATAGACTTTAGCGAAATTGGGGCAGCACCTAGAACGAGCGTACCGATGTCCGGGGTCGAGTCGCCGAGTTGGCCAGTGTAAGTAACAGATGCGAGGTATGGCGAATCCTTTACGAGGAATTTGCTCGGCTCATTCAAAGTGACCGTCTCGGAGGACGGCACGGTAATAGTTACATTATCAGTGGCTGCAAGATAAATCTTAATCTTAACAGACTGATGAGGAGCCGCCGCAAGAGGATAACCACTCTCGGAAACATTGGAGAAAGACTCTAACTGAGGAGCAAGAGTCTTTGTTAGAGCAGGAATAATGAATGTAACATCAACATCCTCGCCTATACCAAAATCCGACGCAGCCTGGAAAGCAGTGCCGTTAGTGTCGTAAAGAGATCCGACGTTAGATGGTCGACCTCTTCTCGAAACAGTGTCGTAAGAAGCCTCAGACATTTCAGTATTATATACTACGCGTACATCATCTTTTTCGAGAGTTTGCCAGATCTGAGTACCAACCTGATACTCGATGCGCTCAATAATATTTGTTAGAGCCCCTAACTTGAACTCAAACTTTGGGTTTTGTGGGCTTACCTTCAAGGTTGCAGCAGCATTGAGGTTGATTGGGGTGGCCCAGGTGGAGGCCACAGCATCGAAATTATTCTTGATGGTTACTTTCATATTAAGGTATAATTCACCAAGGCAATCGATGTCATTATTGATGGTAAAAATCTTAGAGCCCCCGAAAGAAACATTACCATTGTTACCACTGGCTGGAACCTCTAGAACAGTAGAACCGTGAAGTAGCTGGCGGGTGGTGTCATTCTTGTTCCAGAAGACCGACATTACGTCGCCTTCCTGATCCTGAATCTTGTTAGTGACGGCGAGACCCTGAGTACCACTTCCGTTATAAGCAGCATGAGCGGCTACAGCTCCAGACATATTGTATTTATTTAAATATATAAAAGAAAATAATTTTAAATTTAATACGTAATAAAATTAAAATTAGTTCTTTAGACAATTACATTTACTATTAATTATTTCATTTCATTTAGTACATAGCAAGCGAAGCCGCACCACCCTTGTAAAGGGCAGTGGTCTCACCGACACATGTTATATTGAAAGATCCCGTGTCCATGCCGCTGTGACGAATCTTAAGACGAATGTTGTCGAAACGGTTGAGTGGAACAGCAGAACCCGAATAAGCACGGGAAGCTAAGGGGAATACAATGGTATCGTGCCGATCAATGTCTTCGCCGTTTACAACGTAGTTGTTATTGTATAGATTCATCGAGCTAGAAATAATCTCAAGAAGAGACGTTGGGAGCTCACCAGAGAAAGAGCTCGAGTTAAGTAGGAGCTCTACACCCTCGATTTTTTTGTACATAGCCTTAGGGAAGGTGAGTAGAAGGTGCGACGCGTAGAGCGAAAAGTGGTCAATGTCTATAACTTGAACACCTGACTTATCCGATACGTTAGAATTGGCATTCTGTGTAGTCTTGATACGCTTTGGAATACCCATTGGCATATCCTTCATCTGTTCACGTTCTTCGTTACACATAACAATATTCTTAGCATAAAGGCGTATATTAAGATTTAGCGCAGCGGAGCCTAGAGCATTGGTCGGTGGCGAGCCGGCGGTTCCAAACGTCGTCGTCGGCTGAGTACCAATGTAAACCTTAATCTTAACCTGCTGATTTGGGGCGGCAGCCATTAGATAGCCACCCTCGATCTTCTCGCTGTAGTGCTGAAGTTCCGGGGCAATGCTCTTTGTGAACATCTTAAGCGGAACGTAAGCAACTCTACTCTTGTACTCGACATTCCCATCCGAGGCGACGCCCGAGTCCTTAAATGCGTTCGGCTCCGTGGCGGTGGCGGCTACATATTGGCCGTATACGCGGTCGTACACAGAGCTTACAGAAGAACCGTCTAATAGATATCTACCAGATACCTGGTTACTGAATTCGTGGTATACACCCTCCGACATTTCAGTCGCGGCAAGACCCATAATGTCTGCATTCTCAAGAGTCTGCCAAATCTGAGTACCTACCTGAAACTCAACGCGCTGAATGAAACTGGCAATAACCTGAGGCTCAAAGTAAAAAGCTACATCATCTGCTACCTCAGAACCATCTAGAGAAAATTCAAGATACATATCTCCAAGACAGTCAATGTCGTTATTAATGTCGAAAATCTGAGTGCTATTCCAGTTCGATACGTTACCCGAACCACCACTGGCCGGAACCTCTAGAATAGTAGAACCGTGAAGTAGCTGGCGAGTAGTGTCATTCTTGTTCCAGAAGACCGACATTACGTCGCCTTCCTGATCCTGAATCTTGTTAGTGACGGCGAGACCCTGAGTACCGCTTCCGTTATAAGCAGCATGAGCGGCTACAGCTCCAGACATATTGTATTTATTTAAATATATAAAAGAAAATAATTTTAAATTTAATACGTAATAAAATTAAAATTAGTTCTTTAGACAATTACATTTACTATTAATTATTTCATTTCATTTAGTACATAGCAAGCGAAGCCGCGCCACCCTTGTAAAGGGCAGTGGTCTCACCTACACATGTTACAGCAATCTTCGTTGCCGCTAGGAAATTTTTTGGAGTGTTAGCATGATCGGAACCAGACGATAGCGACATGCTTAGACGAATGTTGTCGAAGCGATTGAGTGGGACAGACGAACCCGAGAATGCCTGGGAGGCTAATGGGAATACATAGGTTCTGTAAGTTCCGGTTGGGTTCTCAACAGCAGTCGTGACCAAGGTGGCCGATGCGGCCGACACCGCCTGAGCGGGGTGATAGAATGGCTGAGTGTTCTGATACAAACCTAACATGTCGGCAACTGGCGCAGTTAAAAGGGAACCCTTAAGAGTTCCCGAATACGAGGACGAGTTCAACTTAAGTTCAACTTCATTTAGAGTTAGAGCGTTAGAGGGGGTGGATAAGAAAGTCTCAGTGGTCCCGCCCGCTTGCTGCGAACCACCAATTACAGATATAATCAAGTGTGAAGCGAATAGAGAAAAGTGATCAAGATCAATAGTGAAATTCCCTTCAGGATGGGAATTGAGTACGTGGGTAACATTCTGCGACATCTTAATGCGCTTTGGAAGACCCTGGGCCATAGCCTTCATCTGTTCACGCTCCTCGTTACACATAATAACGTGCTTACCGTAAAGCTTTAACTCTAGAATAGGAAGGGTGGCTACCTCCGCGTCCGTGGCGGTGGTGAGGTGTGAGCCGTTGGCGGTCTTTTTGAATATATTCTTCTTTACGTAGGTTGGATTCTCGAGGTATACCTTAATCTTAACAGTCTGATGAGGCGCGGCGGCAACTAGATAAGCATTCTCTACTATATTAGTGAACTTCGACATGGTTGGACCGACCTGGCGCGAAACAGTTGGAATTCTGATTACACCAGATACGCCTTTATTTGCCGACGTAATCGCGGTATCGGGACCCCACGCCTTCTTGTTCTTAGCACCGTCCTTGAAGTAGCCACCGTAAATAGAGCGGTGATAAGCGCCGTAAACGCCTTCGGACATCTCGGTCATATTTAGAGCCTGGATGTCCTCTTTCTCTAGAGTATGCCAAATCTGGGTACCTACATGAAATTCAATGCGCTTGATAAGTGACGCTAAAGAACCGTGAAGATGAATGGAATCCGAACCCACATTGGCGGCGGAGACCTGTAGGTACATTTCGCCAATAGCATCAATGTCATTATTTACAGTGAAAATTTGGTTACCACCATACGAAGTGGTGCCGCCGTTGCCACTGGTTGGGATATCAATGAAGGCGGCGCCGTGAAGTAGCTGGCGGGTGGTGTCATTCTTGTTCCAGAAGACCGACATTACGTCGCCTTCCTGATCCTGAATCTTGTTAGTGACGGCGAGACCCTGAGTACCACTTCCGTTATAAGCAGCATGAGCGGCTACAGCTCCAGACATATTGTATTTATTTAAATATATAAAAGAAAATAATTTTAAATTTAATACGTAATAAAATTAAAATTAGTTCTTTAGACGATTACATTTACATTTACATACCATATTTACATAAAGGACATTGAGCCGCCAACTACAGACTGTACTTTCGTACCACACGCCGTTACGGCAATTGTAGCATTTTGAGTGTAACCCGAATCGGATAATGGATTAGGCGCGACTGCGGCTGTTTTAAATATATGTTTATTGAGTTTGATTAGTAATTTCTTATTATTAGTCTTCGAGAATGGAACACCTGCCGTGTCAAACGCTTTTTCGGCTAAACTTACAATATAATGCGCAGAGTTTTTGTCGCTATTAACTAGAGCGAAATTTTCACATGTACCAATTTTGGCAGACGCCCCATTGATAAATCCAGTTCTGTCGCTTCCTATTACAAGTTCCATAGATTCTATTGCATCGGGCATGTAACCAAAAAGATTATCGGGGGCCGTAACGCCCGAGACGGCCGGTGGCGTGTAAAATGTCTGCGAGTTAATAACAGAGAATGGTGTAGACACTTTATTTACATCATTGGCCGGCCTGCCTGTCGCGACGCCTGGAGTGGCAGTGACACCCGATTTCACAGAAATTTTTTTATCTTTTACATGTGGCAGTCTTATACCGATTAGTAAATGACTTACATTAAGAGAGACATTTTCTAAATCTACTTCTATTTCGGTTACGCCATCTTCCAAATTAGTAATGCCAGTGTCCCTTGTTATCTCTTTTGTAACATTAGTCGACGTGTTTAAGACTTTGTGAATTACATTTTTTGATATGAAATTCTTTTCGGTTTGAGTGATAATATGAGTTCTTACTTTAATGCTACTTTTGAAATATTTCGTGTCCAAAAAATTTCCCGTCGCCGCGACGTCGCCCGCAGAAAGAATTTGATAGTGTGAGTTTCCGGCAGTGCTATTATCGATATAAATATTATTATAGTAAACCTTCACAGTTACTGCATTTGTTAATGCCCCGGCTTGTAGCAAAGAACGAGACATATCATTGCTTCTGCCGATAAAGGGTAGAGAACATGCGGCCTGAATCATAATAACATCGGCCCCGGCCCCGGTCGCTGTGTCGTATTTCCATACGTTTATGTCGGCATTTGGGGTCTTTTCAAAGGGAGCACTGAATGTAAAGGGCTGACCAAGTTCCGTTAAATTTCTAATGTAAATGTCGTCGGCTGTCATTGTATGAGCTGTTAAACTACCCAATTTAATTTCTACTTTATCAATTAGTCCTAGTATGATATCCTTGGATACGCTAGCATTCCATGCTGTGGAGGCGGTGTCTGGTCTTTTTAGCTTAAACTCTATATTAAAAGTCATATCTGAGATTGAATCAGTGTCCGAATTGATGTAGAAAGTGTCTGTAGAATTTGTTGTGGGAAATTGTCTTAAAGAACCTGCGATAACTGTTTCGCCGGTTCCGGAAATGTACATTTTTTGACATTTGGAAATAAACGAAGATTTTACTTCCTCGTCACCAATGTAATCATTGGTTCTACATAAAGATTGTGAACCAGAAGAGTCGAAAGTTTTAACGGCGACGTTACTGATGCCCATTATTTATTAATATATAAAATATATTTTAATTATTTAAATTAAAACATAAATTTCGTTTTCATTTAAATTTTAAAATAAATACAAAAATGTAAATAACAATGTCAGATTTTGAATGTTCTGTTAAAGATTTGATGTCACACACTGAACCCATTAATGAAAATACAGTTACTTCTGAAAACGTTAACCCGTTAATTGGTAATGTAGAACTAAATAAAACAAAAGATGTAGATTCGACGCCCTCAATCGAAAAAACCCCTGATATAAATTTATCTATGTATCAAAGATTATACACTGATAAAAATATCAAAACGTTGTTATTTATAACACTTGTTTATCTAGCATTGAATTCTGAACAAATGTACACATTTTTATCTAATACCGTCCCAATGTTGTTGATAGAAGGTTCACCAGGATTTCTTGGAAAAGCTGCAATTGGTCTTATTTTAGGTATGGTTATTATATTATTTACTTCTTTTTTCTCGTTTTAGTTTTACTGGGACCGACAAGATCTTTTTTATTTGACAGGTTGTCACTTATTTTGTCCATCATTAATGACACTAAACTCACGTCTTTATCTGAAATTGTTTTATCTTGTTTTACGCCCCATTTTAAAGAAGACATTAGATCATGCGTCAACGGAATTCTTTTACTTTCAAAGTTTTTACAATTAATCACGTTTCCATTATCGTCGGGTTCTCCATCATTTTCAGACATGCACATCTGGCAAATTCCAGCGGGAGTTAATTTAAAATAAATGTGATTATTTGTATGATATCCACACTTATTCTGACAATACTTGGATTTTGTATTAATCAAATATAACGTGTCGTATTTTTGTGATTTTAAAATTCCGCGGGTGTCTTCTAGGCGGTATCCAGTTACATGATTTTTAAAAAAACGTATAATACTATTTTTTTGAGAACTTTCATTTGACATTAAAGTAAAATTGCCGGCTTTTCCTGATTCAAATTCTTCCTCCGTTTCTTCATATTCCGGTAAATTGTAAAATGTATTAATCTCAGTTATATCAGTTCTGATACTTGTATCTTGAATTACTTTCAGTAAATTACATTGATAAATTTCGTCATGTATTTCTGATATCTTGTTTCCGATGTATGTAGTATAATAATTGTAAACACGGTTTTCATATGTATATTTTCCATCTGAGTATGCACATTTATCAGATCCTACTAGTCTAAGACCATTTTTGTCGTATACACATTTGTCTATTATTTTATCCCAAGAATCAAATAACGTTTCTGGTTTACCGTGAATGGTGTTAATAGAAATAAGTATATTTTCTCTTATTCTAAGAGCGACATTTTTATCTACGTTTATGTCAGGGCAATTAAAGTGATATCCTTGTTTGATAAATACCTTTTCGCCTTTTTTGATTTCTTTTAGATTGTCAGCCTTCGTTATAATACACTTTAAATTAGGGTCATTGTAAATATTACACATCACATTCATTACAGATACTGCGTAAATATTTATGTCTATAACATCTGTAGAAAGAATATCAAAATCTATGAAAAATTTAAACACGTTTGTTTTCTTTTCAACTATACAGTTTTTAAACCCAATGTATTTAACGTACAATTCTTGGAATAGATTATAATCAGATGTTAGATCAAGTTTTCCTCCATCTAACATATAATGTGTTACATTTCTATTATTTGTATCCTTAACAATTTTGCCAGTGGAGAATAACCAAACTCTCAGTGGATTTTTATCCATTGTAATTATATATACAATTTATTCTTATATTTATTTATCAAGGTTTAAACTTAATTGTAATTTCGCAATTATTGGTATATATTCCTTTGACAGCACTGGGAGATAATACACATCGTTTTCCCTTTTTCTTAGAATTTACGGTTGCCATCATATCACTATCTATAAGTTCTACATTACCTAAGGCATAATCCATTATTTTATTTTCTATAAACCACCTGAAAAAATTTAGCTGGCCAACGGTTGTAACGACATCTTTTTCTTTTAACTTATCATCGGACGTGTAAGGTTTCCATTTAAGTGTATTAGGATCTATAACAAGTCTTTTTTGCCTACAAAATGGATCAAAAAATTTCTTTGAATAGGCTTTCAATTGATTTTTATAATCGATATATACATTAAAATAAATAGTTTCAGTATTGTATTTCAATGGATAAGTAATATTGTACTTTTTTGAATAATTGGTTACTAACCAGTCCAAAAGTCTCAAAGAAAGAGGGGTTTTTTGATTTATTATGTCGCTAAATAATTCTATTTTGTTTTTATAAAAAGCGAGTAAAAAGTTAATAAGGGTTATCTCTTTACCATTGAAAGACATTACGGTACATATTTATTGTTGTGTATCTTTAAATAAATTTAAAGACATCAGACATTACATAAGTAATATGACAACAGAGATAATTAACGAAAACTTTAAGAAGCAGATTATTTTTCTTTTAAACAATAATTGGACTGGTAAAAATGATATGTACTTTCCCCTTCAAAATGCTATAAATATCGAGAGAAAACACGTATTTAAGCTTTTTAATTACAAATATATTTTTTACACTAAAGATACAGTAAATACAAAAAGAGCTGTACTTTTTCTATTCAAAAATTCTTCCGGAGAAAATACTTCAGTAATCATCTTTAAAGATCTAAGTATATATCAGGTACAACTAAATACATTAGACGAATACTTCGATGGTAGTATTTTTGAGATTTCTTACACGGACACGTGTATCACTGTTTACGACGCTTTTATGATTTCGGGTAACAAAATAAATTATCAACCTTTTGAAGAACGTATTTCAGACGTAGAAATAATGACAACTAATTCCAATATTATAGACTTTACATTTAAAATGCTGTATTATTCTAAAGACATAAACGATTTTAAAAATTTGGCCGGTTATGAAGAACTTTTTATGCTACCTGCACTCCTTCCTATTTTAACCGGTATTAATTTTTCATTTTTAAAATGGAAGCCTGTGGAAAAAATTACATTCTGTCTACAAATCGCGGAAGAAAATGATGATTTAATACTATTGTCGTCTAATTTCAAAAAACTCGTGAATTTCGCAAAGATTAATAGTAACTCTTCAAATGGAAATGAATACATAAAACAGATTAAAGATCTTGAAAATTATGACAGTAATTGTATAATAGAACTTAATCTTAAGTTTCCCGAGGGAAAAATACTAATCGAAAGAGTAAACATGGACAAAATTTACCCAACCAGTGTTAGACTAATTGAAAAAGTTCTATTCATTAAAAATGAAAATATTAAATTTGAAGAATTGTACAAGTAAATAATTGATTTGAATTGGTAAAAAAAGAAAATAATACATTGACACATTAAATTATGTACCGATGTATTACTTTATATTTTTTGATATTATATTATAAGACGTTCAATGTCTAGCGGCGGCAGCGACCCTTCTTGAGGCGCATACCCTTCTTGAGGCAGCGACGGCGCTTGCGGGCGTACGCGCGGGCACGCTTGGCAGACTTGGTCATCTTAAGACGCGATCCCTTCTTGACGCCGCGCTTACCGAAACGGCTACGACGGCCCATACGAGTCGACGACTTCTTGCGTAGAAGCTTGGGCGAGACGTAGACACGGTAAGTCTTGCCGTTCTTGGTGCGCTTGTAGTAAAGACCACCGTTGCAACCCTTGTATACCTTACGCTTCTTGCCGGCGATCATGATACGCGCCTTCGACGAAAGCTTGGTGACCTTGCGACCCTTGCGGACCTTGCGACCCTTGCACTTCTTCTTCTTACCGAAAAAAAGCTCTAACATACCCATTTTTTATATTTAATATATACAAAAGAAAAAAAAAATATTTAAATTAATTTTTTTTTAAATTACAATTTTAATATATTTAGAAATTACATTTTCTTTTATTTCTTTTTCATTTAGAAAAATAGTTAATTTTCCTTTGTCGCAAGATTTTTTAGTAAATTCTTCTGGAAGCTTGTAATCGAATTCTTTAAATATTTTCCGGGAAACAATGTAATCAAAATGATCGCATTTTTTATTTATTACACCAAGGACTTCTTCAATAGAACCGTGTTTTCTTATCAAATTGAAAGATGTAACAGGGCCTATCTGTGCAATAGGTTCTGTATAATCACAACCTGAAAGTATACAAAAATCTACAAACGATTCCATATTCATTTCAAATTTAGACAAGATTATATCAGTATCAATCTCTGTTATGTATCTGGATATGCCAGTTTTTAGAATTTTCTTACAACCAAATGTTGCAGCATCCGTATCATCAGTTACTGTATAGTCAACTAGACCATTTTTCTGTAAAAAAGCACAGTACTTTTCAGCATCTTCTGGGGCAGTACAGTAAGGTATTCCAGACAATTCTAGAAATTCTTTACATTCATCTATATCTTTTTTCTTTATAACGATAAGTTGAGATGTAATTTTTTCTATTTCATCATTGATAAGTTTTTCGTCTTCGTTGGTCTCTGGAATTCTTGCTCTTAACTGTTCAATGCGAGTATACAACCTTTCTTTATTTGCTTGCCGTTTTACAAGTACATTTTTTTTCGCTGCGGGCGGTGTGCCGTCAAATACAAATACTGGAAGAATTCCATTCATAAAGTAATATTTAATTCGGTTCGCTATACCGATGATATGTGAATTTGGAGCACGGGAAGCATATTTAAATTTATACAAAAGTATGCTACAATCTACTGCAAATTTAGAACCCCTGTACATATTTATTTCTTTTTCTGAAATAGCATCTGGAGAATACTTCTTAATTAGATTATTCAATCCTCTGATTCCCATTTGGAATATAAATTAGTATTAATTAAGTTTTTAAATTGAAATATTTTCTGTAAAATTAAATGTCTCTTATAATCAATTCCGGGATACACTCAATATCATCGTCAGAAGTGTCGCGCAAATCAAGAACTCGTTGCGGTGGTTTAGGAGGCTTATATTTTGGATGAGTTTTAATGTCATTCTGGCGATAATATTCAACTTCTTTCCAGAATTTTTGTAGTATAGGCAAATTTTCGTTTAACCATTCGTGATCAATTTTAACTCTTACTATATTCATGATATCTGGTGGTTTATACTCGATGAAATCGGCATCTTCAAGATTACATATGAACATATTTAACTGTACTTGTGGATAATAATACGCCGGTATATATCCGAATTTAATAAGTCGCTTGTATGGACACTTTACTTCGAGCAAAATAGGTTTGCCTGTTCTGTCCTTAGATATTGAAACACCGTCCGGCGAGCCTCCAAGCCAATAATAATCTTTATTATCGTGAACATCCTCGTGAGCAAGAAGACCAAACTCAAAATTATCCTGTCCGGTTAATTTACAATACTTATTTATCGCTTCATCTTCGTATTTCTGACCATGTAGTGTCGCGACATTACCCACGAAAGGCTTTGGGTCATAACCGCATTTCTTAAAAAGAACTTCATGTGGTCTTTGATAAGGGTTGATTCCAAGTACTGTACCAGCATCCGAACTTGTTAGTTTACCTTCTCTTTGTTTAAACCAGGCATCAGATCTTTGTTCATACTGTAGTATAGACTTCAATTTATTTATCTTATCCATATCAATGATATATAAATTATAATCTATCGCTTTAAATAACCTTCTTTAAGTTATTTTAACTTTTTAACTGTAACACTTATAGCATTTTTCTTTCTTAATTTTTTAGGATCTTCGTCCGCTATTTCCCTTGTCTTGTTTTTGTCGTATTTTTTATTACAATAATCCCATAACTCCTTTGATCCTATTCTAAATTTTCTGTCCGGTTTTGCTCTATACCAATAAACACAGTCTTGTATGTTGTTACTTTTCGAAGTATTATCAAGAACAAGACAATCATACCCTTCGGTACAAGCATTTAAAACATCCTGAAAAACGCTAAATTGAGGAAAAATACCAAAA
>Ga0209709_10001071_pt1 | contig 25631 bp, 21 predicted proteins | sample ArcticOcean_MG_C_2_FD_187435 | JGI IMG/M metagenome (GOLD analysis project Ga0209709, IMG submission 187435) | Marine microbial communities from western Arctic Ocean - ArcticOcean_MG_CB4_136 (SPAdes) (version 2) | ecosystem: Environmental > Aquatic > Marine > Oceanic | place: Arctic Ocean...
ACTAGCGAAGATATAGGTCTTAAAATCTATGGAAAGGGAATTATTGAGTTATTGGGAACACATTCAATTAATGACATTTATATGCTTCTCATTTCAGATGAAGATTTATTTAAATTACCTCATACTTCTCTAAGATACATATTATTCTCTATAGGATTCTTTCTAATGATTTATGCTTTTTCATTATCTTTGAAGAAAGATATTCGGCCGCATTTAATAATTAAAAATATCACATTAATATTGATAACATTATACTTTTTATTAAACCTTCTTACTCCTAGTGGATTAAACTTCGTTAGTTTATTATTAACTATCATATCTCTTTACTACATTATATTTTGCAAAAGAAAAATAGTCATGGATATTAATGAAAAAATACTAATATCTTTGCTCCTGGTAATGTTTTATTATATTCTAGCATCTGCAGTAACTCATGATTCTAATATACGTGAGCTTGATAATTACACACGTTTTCTTTTTGCCATCCCTCTCTACATTTTTTTAAGAGATATTAAGATTAAACCAGAATTAATTTTTAATGTTATTAATATAAGCAGCATACTAATTGGTTTATATGCATTGTATACATCACTAATAGATGGACAAATCAGAGTATATGGATATACAAGTACTGCAACCATATATAGCAATATTAGTATGCTTCATTTCTTTTTTTCATTTATATTATTTAACTATAATGAGAATTCCTCAAAGTCAAGCACCCTTTCCTTGCTAGGGATGTTGTCTGCAATATTAGCTGTTATGCTTACTGGTAGCAGAGGACCCTTAATTGCTATTCCTTTCATTTTTTTATTTTTCTTATTTAGAAATAAAATTTTTGTATTTAAAATTAAATATATTATAGCAACTTTTTTAGTAATCATATTATTTTCATATTTATCTGGCATGACCGAGAGAATAATAAATGGTTATCATGATATAACTCAGACTAGCAGTGAATCAAGCCCATCATGGAAAGACAAAGGCTCTATATTGCCAAGAATTATTCTTTGGAGGGGTTCTCTAAATATGATCAAAAAAAATCCTTATTCAGGAGTCGGATTAGATAAATTTAATGAAAATATTGTTAATCAAATTAGCAATAAAGAAATTCCCGCTATAAGAGTAGATTCTGATAATCCATCTGGAGGTTTTAATCATGCTCATAATCAGTATCTTGACTTATTTGCTAAAACTGGAATATTTGGGCTTATACTCTTATTACTGTTATTATCTATTTTTTTTAAAATATTTTATTTTGCGCTAAGTTTTAAAAATGAAACAATGGTTTTCGGGCTATTAGGAGTCACAACTATTATTTCTTATTCTTCCTTTATGCTTAGCCATGTAGTACTTGCTCACCAACACTCTATATTATTTATGCTATATACTCTTATGATTTTTGCATCTATAATTTCAAACAGAATTAATAATAAGGACCAAGTATGAAATTAACCATAATAGGTACTGGCTATGTAGGCCTCGTAACTGGAACATGTTTTTCAGATGTTGGGCACAACGTTTGTTGTCTTGACTCTAATAAGAAAAAAATCAATGATTTGAATAAAGGTGTTATGCCTATATATGAGAATGGACTAGAAGAGCTTGTAGCTAAAAATGCCAAGTCTAACAGACTATCTTTCACTTCATCATATTCTGCTGCTATAGATCATTCAGATATTATATTTTTAGCTGTAGATACTCCGTCACAAGAAGATGGCTTCGCTGATTTAACTAGTATCAAGAAAGCATGTAATAGCATTGCTGAACATATGACAACTAATAAAATTATTATTGAAAAATCAACTGTACCAGTAGGGACATCTGAAATACTTTTGGATATATTTACAAAAAAATTAAAAAAATTAAAAAAGAGTCTTACTGTAAAAATAGCCTCAAATCCTGAGTTTTTAAAAGAAGGGTCTGCTATTGAAGACTTTAGTAGGCCAGACCGAATCATTATTGGAACATCTGATTTAGAGGTACAAGCCTTGTTTGATAATATCTACAAACCTTTCAATAGAAAGAAAAATAAAATTCAAAATATGAGCGTCAAGTCTGCTGAATTCACAAAGTATGCGGCTAACTCAATGTTAGCTACAAAGATTAGCTTTATTAATGATCTTGCGGTTATTGCTGATAAATTAGATGTTGATATTGAAGACATAAGAGTTGGCATTGGTTCTGATAAAAGAATAGGGTATGAGTTTCTTTATCCAGGATGTGGCTATGGAGGATCTTGCTTTCCAAAAGATGTAAATGCATTAATAGGCACAGCAAAAAAATTATCCCATAACTCTTCTCTATTAAAAGCTGTCAACCTGACGAATGACAAGCAAAAAACCTATCTATTTTCTAAAATAAAAAAATATTTTAAAAATAATCTGAAAGGCAAAACTATTGGCGTATGGGGACTTTCTTTTAAACCTAATACGAATGATATTAGATATGCCCCGAGCATTGAAATGATTAAATTAATACTTGAAAGCAAAGCTTCTGTTCTGGCATATGACCCAATTGCAAGTTTGAAAGAAGAAACCAAGATATATGGACATAAGCTATACCGTGAGACAAAAAATTACTCTCAAGCTATTAAGAATGTTGATGCATTGTTAATTTGCACAGAATGGAGAGAATTCTGGTCAATTGATACTGCCTTGTTTGTTAAATCAATGAAAAAACCTGTAATATTTGATGGGCGTAATATTTATCCTCTTGATAAGTTTATAGGTACTGGAATCAAGTATTTTGGTATAGGAAGAAACTACGAAGGCTAAGATATTTGCCCTTAATATTGACAAGGCTTTTTTATTATTCTAATCTGTTCTTAGGGTGAACATATGTGGGCAGTAGCACAGACTAAGCCAAAGCAAGAATGTAGAGCGCAAGTAAACCTTAATAATCAAGGTTTCACCTGTTATCTTCCAATTATTAAGCGGCAGAAATTTCAAAGAAATGCTTGGGTTTTGTGCAAAGAAGTGTATTTCCCCAACTATATCTTTGTTTTTCTAGACCCTGAAAACTCTAATCTCTCAAAAATTAACAATACTTTTGGTATTTCTAGATTACTTATAAATAAGGATTTATCCAGCCCTTATTTTTTAGACCAAGATTATATAGATTTATTAAAGCATAGTATTGATAATAAAGGTTTAGAAATCAATGGTATAACAAAAGGATCTAAAGTTTCTATTACTAATGGTAAGCTTTCTAATTTTACCGCTATCTTTCTTGAAAAGTCTGGCGAGGCTAGATCCAAAGTTCTCATCTCTCTTTTAAATAATGAATACATCACTACTGTTGAGAGTAATGCCATAGAGCGTGTGTTTTAACTTGATATTGATTTATTCTTATATTAATATGTTCATTAGTTGAACATATAAATTCAACTGCGGTAGCTATCCTAAACCCATATAATGAAAATATCAATAATACTCCCATTCTATAATGAAGAGAAAACAATAGGATTAACGATTGAGTGCCTCAGAAGTCAGATTTTAATAGCTAATGAGATCATCTTTGTTGATTCTGGTTCGGATGATAATACGGTAAAAATTATTAATGAGGCAGCTACAAAGTACCCTGCCTTACATATAAAAACACTTTTCTCTGGAAAGATGAGTCCTAGTAGCTCTGTAAATTTAGGTATTAAGAAATCTATTAATAATATGATTGTATATATGGACTGTGGGCTTGATATTCCACCTGATTGGCTAGAAAGCCAAGCTGCTAGTTATAATAAGAAAAAAGCAGACATTATTTCAGGAAGAATTTATACAGAAGGTATGAATATAGTAGATAAATGTTTTATTGCACATACATATGGTTTTAGGAATAAATGTATATGCTTAACAGGATCACTAATGGATAAATTGATCTTTAAGGATATTGGGTATTTTATTGAAAACTGTAGAGCTGGATATGATATTGATTTTATAAACAAAGCAAGGCAGAAGTCATTGACAAGAAGTATTAACAAAGATGTTTGTCTGAGATATTTCGGTATTAATTTTGCGGCCAATATTAGAGATGGTTATAATAAAATAAAAATATACTCTAAATCCGGATGGAATGCTTATGGAGACAGGAAACCATATTTATATTTTTTGATGTTAATTATATCTTTGTTGATCATTTATTTTTCTCAAGTGATCTATATTATGGCATTCATAATTAGCTATCTTATGATTAGAGGGTATGTAATTCCATTCTATAAATCTAAGACAGTTTTCGAGGCAATGAGCATTAAATTTTTTACAATGTTGCCAGTAACCGCCTTACTTTTTGATATCGCTAGAATCAATGGTTATACAGAAGGGCTGTTTACAAAAAAATAAAACTCTATAGATATATATGAAAAAAAATATTATTGAAAATAACTATAAACTCACATCAGATGATCTTAATATATTAAGACACCTAGAGTCTGAGCAGAAAGTTAGTCAAAGAGAGTTATCAAACTCACTAAATATAAGCCTGGGTAAAGTTAATTTTATAATAAGAGCTTTGATCGAGAAAGGTATTGTAAAAGCTCAAAATTTTAAAAATAATAAGAATAAAAGAGCTTATGCATATTATATAACAAAAGAAGGAATTCAAGAGAAATCTAAATTAACATTAAAATTCTTTCAGAGAAAGATGAGAGAATATGATAATCTGAAAAAGGAATTACGTGATTTAGAAGCTGAGATTAAAAAAAATAAACAAGAAGAGGATTTTAGTTAACATGTCAACGCACTATAAAAACATTAATCTAAAAAATAAAAAAGTTCTTGTAACTGGGGCAGATGGTTTCATAGGTTCGCATTTAGTTAAAGCTCTTCTAAAAGAAGGCTCAGATATAAGAGCTATGGCGATGTATAATTCATTTAATAGCTGGGGATGGTTAGACCACTTAGACACAAAAACTCTTAAAGATATTGAAGTATATCCGGGTGATATGCGTGATAGAAAATCAGTTGAAAATGCATGCAAAGGTATTGACATTGTTTTTCATCTGGCATCATTAATAGCTATCCCTCAATCATATTATTCTCCATATGCATACCTTGAAACCAATGCTACAGGTGCATTAAATTTACTTGAATCTTGCTTAAGTTCTAAGGTAGAAAAAATAATTCATACATCAACTAGTGAGGTATATGGCGAATATGACTCTGTTCCAATAAGTGAATCAAATAAAAATATTGCACGATCTCCATATTCTGCAACCAAGATAGCTGCAGATCAATTAGCTTATTCATATTTTAGTACATTTGATCTTCCAATTTCAATAATTAGACCTTTTAATACATATGGTCCTCGGCAATCTAATAGAGCAATTATACCAACTATCATTACTCAAATATTAAACAATACACATATAGAGTTAGGAAGTTTATATCCAACTAGAGATTTTACATATGTTGACGATACAGTATCAGGCTTCATATCTATTGCAAAAAATAAGCATAGTATTGGAGAAATCATAAATATTGGCTCAGGATATGAAATTTCAATAGATGACCTTGTTCAATTAATTCAGACTATTATGAAAACTAATTTAAAGATTAAAACTAGTAGTAATCGGAAGAGACCAACAAAGGGGGAAGTTTTTAGATTGAAAGCAAATGTCAATAAAGCAAAAAAACTTTTAAACTGGCAACCTTCTTTTAAAGGCAAAAAAGGTCTTATTGAAGGCCTAAAGGAAACTATAGACTGGTTCTCGAATGAAGAGAATCTTCGATTTTATAAATCATCCATATATAACAAATAGATAATTTAATGGGCAATAATAGTATTTTAGTGACAGGAGCATCAGGATTCATTGGATCACATCTGATTCAGTCAGCTAAAGATGACTCTATTCCTTTCATAGGATTATCAAGGTCAAAAGAGAATAATAACCTCAATAAAGTGAAAAACTATTTAGAGTTAGACAAATATATAAAAGATGATCAAGTATGCGTTCATTTAGCTGGTAATAACGATATCGAATCTATAGATACTAATGAAATTAAGCTTTTGGAATATTTGGCAGATGTTTATCAATCTAAATTAATATATATATCTAGCTCATATGTTTATGGAAGTAGCTATAAGCTACCTATACTTGAAACAGATGCTATTAGTATAACCAATAATTATTCTTCAAGAAAAAGGGATTGTGAAAATATTGTAATAAGAAACTCAGGCGTAGTTCTTCGGCTCTCAAATGTTTATGGGCCAAGAATGTCTAATAGCATCTTTAACTTCATATACAATGAGTTAATTCAAAAAAATAATTTAATATATATAAAAAATGGATCTAATGTTAGGGATTTTATAAATATTAGTGACATATGCTCAGCATTATTACTGCTAATTAACAATATGAAATCTGGTATTTATAACTTAGGTACTGGAAAAGGAACAAGCATATTTAATTTATGCGAAATGTTTGCCAGTCATTTAAAAATTGAAAAAAAAAGCTATGAAATAATATCTGACTCTCAAGATGACACAATGGTAGTTTTGAACTCTGATAAATTCAAAAGTGATTTTTTATGGGAGCCAATAATTAAGTTAAATTCAGGTATATCTACATGGATTGATTATTCTGGAAATAAAATATAATGTTAAATAAAAAAAGGATCTTATCAATCATATTGGCAAGAGAAAATAGCAAAGGATTGCCTGGGAAAAATATTAAGCAGCTTAATGGTAAGCCATTATTGGCATGGCCTATTTCTGCTTCTAATGGTTCTAAATATATTGATAGCACTATCCTCAGTACAGATTCCAATAATTATGCCAATATTGGCAAAACTTATGGTGCCTCAATACCTTTTATTCGACCTAGTAGTCTAGCAAATGATACTAGCCTTTCTTCTGAGGCAGTGATACATGCAATAGAATTCTTACAAAAAAATAATGATATATATGACTATGTAGTTCTCTTGGAGCCTACTTCTCCATTAACACAGTCATCTGATATTGATTTAGCACTAGAAAATTTACTAGGTAATAAAAATCAATATACGTCTCTTGTCAGTATGTCAGAAGTTATGACATCCCATCCCTCATATTGTTGCGCTATTGAAGATGATATGCGAATTAAGCCATATCAAACTAAAATAGAGTCTTTGCGTAGGCAAGATATTCAGAAATTATTCCACTGTGATGGCAGTTTATACATATCGAGAGTCAATGATTTCCTTATAAGCAAGACTTTCTATCATGAAAATACTATGGCTCATATAATGCCAAAATGGAAAGCTTTAGAGGTAGACGATAATCTTGATTTTTTCTTAATTGAGCAAATAATGAGTAATTACAAGAAGAGTGAGTATGAAAAAAAATAACTATCAAAAAAGACTTCTTAAGGCGATACCTGGCGGCGCCCATACTTACTCAAAAGGCTATGATCAATATCCTTCTAATGCGCCTGAAATTCTTGATAGAGGTAAAGGTTGTTATGTTTATGATTCTAAGGGTAAAAAGTATTTAGATTATGGCATGGCATTAAGAGCTGTGAATATTGGCTATTCAGAAAACATAATAGATAATGGTGCAATTCAACAAATCAAGAAAGGTAATAATTTAACAAAAGCGTCCATGATTGAATTAGAAGCAGCAGAGTTAATGATAAAACAAATTAAGTCTATAGATATGGTGAAATTTACTAAAAATGGATCAACTGCTGTCTCTGCTGGCATAAAACTAGCAAGAGCTTATAATGGTCGTGATTTAATTGCGCGATGTAGACAGCATCCTTTTTTTTCTTATGATGATTGGTTCATAGGAAATACAAATATCAAAAAGGGCATACCAAAAAGTATTCAGAAATTAACCAAAGAATTTGATTATAATAATATTGATTCCTTAAAATCTTTAATAAAGAAGTATCCGAATAAAATATCTTGTGTAGTAATGGAGCCAGCAACTCATATCTGTCCATCTGTTGGAAAATATAATAAAAATTGTTGTGAAAAAATAAATTGTGAACGATCAATAAATAAATGTAAAAGTAATTTCTTAAAAGAAGTATCTATATTATGTAAGAAAAATGGCATTATTTTTATTTTAGATGAAATGATCACTGGTTTTCGTTGGCACATGAAAGGTGCTCAATATTTATATGGTGTTGAACCAGATTTAAGTACTTTTGGGAAAGCAATGGCAAATGGATATTCTGTTGCATGCATTGCAGGTAAAAGAGATATTATGGAGCTTGGGTCAATTGAATTTCCAGGCAAAGAAAGAACTTTTTTATTATCTACAACTCATGGTGCTGAAATGTCAAGTCTTGGAGCTTTTGTCGAAACAATTAAATTTATGAAAAATAAATCTGTAGTAAAGCATATATGGTCCTATGGATATAAACTTCAAAAACTATTCAGAAACTCAATTAAGACTTATAATTTAGAGAAAAATTTTATTATTGAAGGACCAGCATGCTCTCCAATATATTATCTCCTTAATAATAAAGGAAAAATTTCATTAGAGCTCAGAACATTATTTGCTCAAGAAATGATCAAAAATAAAATATTAATGCCTTGTATAGCATTATGTTATCATCATGGGGATGAAGAATTGAAATTAACTGAGAACGCCTTGAAAAAAGTTTTTCCAATATTAAAAAAAGCTCTAAACCATGATATCAAAGATTACCTTGATGGAGATGTTATCAAGCCGGTTTTTAGAAAATATAATTAAAATGAAATATAAAAACTTATTTAGTCTTAAAAATAAAGTATCTGTTGTCACTGGAGCGGCTGGAATTTTAGGCAATGAATTTTCAATTGCATTAGCTGAATATGGTTCACATTTAGCTCTTATTGATATAGATCAAAATGCTCTTGATAAAATGACTAGATCGCTTTCAAAGAGATATGGCATAAAAAGCAAAGGATATGTGTGTGATGTTAGTAACGAAAAAGCTGTGAAACATACAGTCATAAATATAGAGAAAGATATTGGTAAAATTGATATTTTATTAAATAATGCTGCAACTAAAACAGATTCATTAAAAGATTTTTTTATGCCTCTTGAGAAATATGATTTAGGTACATGGAAGAAAATCATGGATGTGAATCTTGATGGCATGTATATAGTTGCTAAAGAAATAGGATCTAGAATGGCAAAGAGAAAAAAAGGATCAATTGTGCAAACATCTTCTATATATAGCTCTTTAATGGCTCCGGATCAAAGAATTTATAAAGGCTCAGAATATTTAGGAACATCAATCAATACGCCAGCTGCTTATTCTGTATCTAAGGCCGGTATTGTAGGTTTGACTCTTCACTTAGCCTCATATTGGGGTAAAAATAAGGTTAGAGTTAATACTTTATCGCCAGGAGGGGTATTCAGTGGACAAAATAATAAGTTTAAAGAAAATTATTCTAAAAGAGTTCCTTTGAATAGAATGGCGGATAAAGAAGAATTAATTGGCGCGATGTTATATCTAGCTTCTGATGCCTCAAGTTATGTTACTGGTCAAAATATTTTTGTGGATGGTGGGCTCAGCGCCTGGTAGTAGAAATTAATTAAAAAGAGTTTAAAATGACTAAAAAAATTATAAATTATCCTTCATCAGTTGATTTAACTGAATTTAAAAAAGATAAATCAGAAGTAGCAAAGTATGGTTTACCTTCAAATGTTAAATTTTGTAAAAAATGTGTAATGACAAATCAAATGCCGCAATCTGAGGTTGAGCATAAACATAATATCTCATCAAAAAAGAAATCATTGGATTTTTATGATGATGGAGTTTGCGCTGCATGTCATACAACCTATACCCAGAAGCAAGTTGAAATAGATTGGGAAGAAAGAGAGAGACAACTTAAAGAATTATGCGCTAAGTATAAAAGTAATAATGGGTCGTATGATTGTATATGTCCAGGTTCAGGAGGAAAAGATAGTTTTTATGCATCATATTTATTAAAATATAAATACGGTATGAATCCTTTAACTATTACTTGGGCGCCAAATATTTATACAGATTGGGGATGGAGAAATTTTCAGAGATGGATAGGCTCTGGCTTTGACAATCATCTTATAACTCCAAATACTAGAGTACATCGACTGTTAACTAGACTATCAATTGATAACTTATTGCATCCATTTCAAAATTTTATTATAGGCCAGAAATCACTTGCGCCAAAAATGGCTGCAAGACTAGGTATTCCATTAGTATTTTATGGTGAATCTGATGCTGAATATGGAACTGGTCCTCAGTCTAGATTCGATGAACCAAATAGAGATATGACATTTTCATCTTCTAATAAAGACGATAATTTATTTTTTGGTGGCTTAGATATGGATACCTTGCAGTCTTCCTTTGGAATCACAAGAGAAGATCTATCTATATATATACCAGAAGATCCAGAGAAGCTGCATGCTGCAAAACTTAATTTTCATGACTTAGGATGGTATTTAAAGTGGCATCCGCAGTCATGTTATTATTTGGCCCATGAGAAAGGTGGTTTCGAAGCATCACCAGAAAGAACCTCTGGTACGTATAGTAAATATAGCAGTATAGATGATAAAATTGATGATTTTCATTATTATACAACAAGAGTAAAGTTTGGAATCGGAAGAACAACATATGATGCCTCTCAGGAGATTAGATCAGGGGATATTAATAGAGAGGAAGCAGTTGCTTTAGTAAAGAAATTTGATCATGAATATCCAGAAAGATTTAGTGAAGAAATATTTAAGTATTTATCAATTAATAAAGAAGAACATCCTGTAGCATATAAATCTTTTGAGTCACCTATAATGACAAGAGAATATTTTGATAAACTTTGTGATAGTTTTAGATCACCACATATATGGAAATATGATAATGGTATTTGGAAACTACGAGATATAATTTCGTGATATTTTATGTCAAGTAATATCAGGTTAATCTCTAGATTAGATATCAAAGGCTCTTATTTAATAAAGGGCATTCATTTAGAAGGCCTTAAGAAAGTTGGTAATCCTAATGAGTTTGCTAAGAAATATTATAAAGATGGTATTGATGAAATCTTATATATGGATATTGTTGCAAGTTTATATGGGAGAAATAATCTACAAGAAATAATAAAAGAAACTGTTAAAGATGTATATGTGCCTATAACAGTAGGAGGAGGAATCAAGTCAGTAGATGATGCTAGAGAAATCTTGAAATGTGGTGCTGAAAAAGTTGCAATTAATACAGCTGCTACAAAAAATCCAGAGCTAATTAAGCAGATCTCAAAAAGATTTGGCTCACAAAGCATAGTCATATCTATTGAAGCAAAAAAAATAGGTGAGAATAAGTGGGAAGTTTATACAGAAAATGGAAGAGAGAAGACTGGATTAGATGTACTAGAATGGGCTGAAAAAGTTGACAAACTTAATGCAGGTGAAATATTGTTAACATCAATTGATCAAGAAGGAACATTAAAAGGGTTTGATTATGACTTAATTAAAACAGTTTCTGAAAATGTATCAATACCTGTTATCGCATCTGGAGGAATGGGCAATATTGATCATGCCACAAGTGTAATAAAAGACTCTAAAGCTGACGCTATAGCAATTGCTAATGTACTGCATTATGGAAAAATTTCTATCAGCATGCTCAGAAATAAATTAATCGATGAGAATATTAATGTCAGGAGGTTATATTAATAAAATATCTGTCATAGATTATGGAATTGGAAATATTTCAAATGTGTTAGCAGCTATAGACTATTGTGGGGCTGAAGGTCAAGTTATAACCAATTATAAGGAAATAGAATCTTCAGATTATATAGTCTTACCAGGCGTCGGCGCATTTAAGTATGCAATAGAACAGTTGAGAAATAAACATATGCTTGAGCCAATAAAAAAGCATATTATAAATGAAAAACCTTTTTTAGGTATTTGCCTTGGTATGCAATTAATGCTAAATAAAAGTTATGAATTTGGTGAGATAGATGGTCTCGGAATTATTGATGGAGAGGTAATAAGTATTGAGTCTCAAAAACCATCTAACACAATATTCAAAATCCCTCATATTGGATGGAATAAATTAATTGAAAATAAGGATTTGAATAATATATATTCTAATTTATTGGATGATAAATATATGTATTTCGTTCATTCCTATTATGCAAACTGCAAGGATTCAAATAATGTTATTGCTAGTGTTGATTATAATAAGATAATAATGCCAGCAATTATACAACATAAATATAGCTATGGATGCCAGTTTCATCCCGAAAAAAGCGGCCCAGAAGGCTTATCAATAATGAAGAGGTTTTTAGATGAGTAATAGTTTTGATATAAATGATCATTTAGTAAAAAGAGATACCAAGATATCTGAAGTAATTAGAATACTTACAGAAAAATCTATTAAAATAATTATTGTTGTATCTGATAAGAATTTATTACTAGGCAGTATTACGGATGGTGATATCAGAAGAGGGTTATTAAATGGCTTTAATCTTGAATCTAATTGCGCTTCTATTATGAATGATATGCCAAATTTTGCTTTAAAAGATGATCAAGGAAAGATTAATAATATTTTATCTAAAAAAGAAGTCACACCGATTATAGTAGATAGTAATAGGAAAGTTATATCGTTATACCATAGTGGAATCTCTAAACCTGAAATTATTAAGACTAATAGAGTTATTATCATGGCTGGTGGAAAAGGCGAGAGATTGATGCCTTTGACAGAAAATACGCCAAAGCCCCTCTTAACGATAAGAGAAAAACCTATTGTTCAGTATATAATAGAAGCATTCTTAAAATATGGTTTTGAAAATATAACTCTGTCTGTCGGTTATAAATCAGAAAAGCTAATAAATTATTTTAATGAACATGAAATCTTATCTAAATATATATCATATATTTCTGAAACACACCCATTAGATACCGCAGGGTCCTTATCTTTAATTCCTAGAGATAACTTGATTAAGCCAGTTATAGTTAAAAACGGAGATATTATCGCCAATGTTAATTATGATGAACTCTTAAAATTTCATAACAACCATGATAAGCCTATAACTATTTGCGCATCCGAATATAAAGTGTCAATCCCATTTGGCTCAATTACTACTGAGAATGGAGTAATATCAAAAATAGTTGAAAAACCTACAATCAAACATCATGTCAATGCTGGCATATATGTAATTGACCCATATGTAATAAAAGATATGGAAGAAAATGTTGCAATAAGCATGGTAGAGTTATTAGATAAATATGTAATTACAGGTAATGTAGTCGCTTATCCATTATATGAATCTTGGATTGATATTGGATCACCAGAAGATTTTAAAAAAGCGCAAGTAGATTATAAATGTATCGATTAATAATTAAAAAAATAATAGTTAAAAAGTAATTGAATTATGTATGACAATATTATAAGTTGCATAAAAAAATGCCTTCCATCCAATATTAATCGCTATGCTGTCCATGAGCCAAATTTTTCAGAGCATATCAAGGAAGAAGTGAATAAATGTATAAAATCAACTTATGTCTCTTCTTCAGGAAGCCATATAGATAAGTTTACTGAATATTTAAAAAAGCTAACAGGTTCAAAGTATATCTTATTAACAACTAGTGGGACATCTGCGCTCTTCTGTGCCCTTAAGGAGGTTAATGTAGAAAATCATGAAGTTATAGTTCCATCTATGACATTTATAGCTACCGCTAACTCAGTAATTTATGCGGGTGGAAGTCCAGTTTTTATTGATAGTTCAGATAGTAGTCTAAATATTGATGAACAAAAGTTAGATGACTATTTGCATGAGAACTATAAGGTTATTAATAGGAAATGCATAAATAAAAAAAATAAAAAAATATTAAAATGTATTGTTGTAGTACATGCATATGGAGTTTCTGCAGATATGTTTACTATTAATAAAATAGCTAGAAAATATAATATTGAAGTTATAGAAGATGCGGCAGGAGCTTTAGGTAGCTATAGAGCTAACAAACATGTTGGGACGTTCTCTAGAATGGGAATAATTAGCTTCAATGGAAATAAGATAATCACTACAGGAATGGGAGGAGCATTGATTATTAAAAATAAAAAAGATTTCGAGAGTATCAGCCATAAGATAGCAACAGCAAGAGTTAAACATGAATGGAAAGTAGAACATAATATGATTGGATATAACTTAAGAATGGCAAATATTAATGCAGCATTAGGTTACGGACAGATTATAAATATTAAAAAGATCCTGGCAAGCAAGAAGAAGCTTTATGAAAACTATATCGATATCTTTTCAAAAAATAAGTACTGTTATATAAAAGAATCAAACCATAAATTAAATAATAATTGGGTCACCAATTTGTACTTAAAAGATGAATATAAAGATAAACATCAATTATTGATAAAAAAACTACATAAAAATAGAATAATGGTTAGAGAATTATGGAAGCCAATGCATTTGCTTCCTATGTTTAAAAATCATCCTAGTAGCAAAATGATAAACTCTGTAAAAAGTTGGAAAACTGGTTTCAGTCTACCTAGTAGTTATTATAAATGACTATAAAGCGAAAAATCTGCATAGTGTCCTCAAGTAGGGCTGATTATAATCATTTATTTTTATTAATGAAGGCATTGAAAGAATCTAGAAAAGTTAATTTTAAATTAATAGTAACAGGTATGCATCTGTTAAAAGAATATGGAAGTACTTATAAAGAAATAATCCAAGATGGCTTTAAAATAGATGGGTATATTAAAAATAGCTTTCCAAAGAATTCTGATAATCCATCATTAACTATAATGTCTGCTCAGCTTAAGAATTCTGGAACAGTCTTGGATAAGATCAATCCTGATATAGTGATTGTTCTAGGAGATAGGTATGATATTTTCCCAATTGCCATCGCATGTCATATGAAGGGACTACCTATTGCACATTTTCATGGTGGTGAAATAACTTATGGCGCAATTGATGATGCTATTAGACATTCAATTACCAAATTATCAGATATTCATTTTGTCGGTAATATTGATTTTAAAAAAAGAGTGAAACAATTGGGAGAAAATCCTGGTTTAATCTTTAACATTGGATCATTAGGCGTCTTAGCAATTAACTCTACTAAAAAAATAATAAAATCTGAGATATTAAAAAAATATAATATAAAAAATAATTATATAATGATTTCATTGCATCCTGAAACAATTGATGATGAGAATGACTTAATAATAAAGTCACTCTTTAAACTTTTATCTGAGTATAATGATGTTCATATTCTATTTACAAGTCCTAATTCAGATTCAGGTAATGAAAAAATTACTTATAATATTAAAAAGTTTATTAAATTGTATCCGGAGAGAACTACGTTTGTTACATCTGCAGGAAGAGAATTATATATTAATTTAGTTAGGCATGCTGAATTACTGATTGGGAATTCTTCTTCATGTGTTATCGAGGCGCCAGCGCTTAATACTAAATCTCTATTAATAGGAAAAAGGCAAGATGGCAGGCCGATCACGTCATCTGTTGTTAAAGCAGATATTTCATACAAATCAATAAAGAATAAAATGAATTTGATGCTTCGGAGTACAACTAAAAAAGAGTCTAAGAATAAAAATCTACCATATAAAGGTGTAAACTCAATATCCAAAATACTAAAAATATTAACTACAGTTTCTCTAGATAACATAAAACTTAAAAGATTTAATGACCAAAATTAATAATAAGAAAAATATTCATATAATTGCAGAGATTGGCGTTAATCATAATGGTAATTTGAATTTAGCTAAGCAGCTCATATTAGAGTCAAAAAAACATGGTGCTGATTCAGTTAAGTTTCAAACATATAACACAGATGACATAATTGTTCAGAATACAAAAAAAGCAAGATATCAGATCATTAATACTCATGATGATGAATCTCAATATGATATGCTCAAAAAATATGAATTGAGTAATAAGAATTATATTTCTTTAGTTAAATATGCAAAAAAAATTAATATAGACTTTTTATCTACTGCCTGTGATATTAAAAGTCTTCATTATTTGAGTAAAATTCTAAAACTTAATACAATTAAGATATCTTCTTCAGACCTAACAAATACTCCTTTGCTTTTATTAGCTGGATTAACGAAGAAAAATATAATAATTTCTTCTGGAATGGGATGTTTAGAAGAAGTTGATATAGCACTATCTGCTTTAGCATTTGGCTATTACAGTTCTAGCAAAAAAGATTTATTAAAATTTAGCATAAAAAAACATAATAATTTATATTTAAAGCATAAAGAATACCTTTGTAAAAAAGTAACTTTATTGCATTGTACAACAGATTATCCAGCTTCTATTAATGAACTTAACTTAAACGTTATTGATAATTTTAAAAAAAGATATAATTCTAAAATAGGTTACTCAGACCATTCAAATGATTCAATAACTCCTATAATTGCTAGTTCTAAGAATATAGATGCAATTGAGGTACATGTAACAATTGATAAAAAATTGCCAGGACCCGACCATGTTTGCTCTTTAGATATGAAACAGTTTAGGCAATATGTTAAAAATATTAAAAAAACAGAGGCCATGTTGGGTGATTCTAAAAAAACGCCTACTCAATCAGAGATTAAAAATATTAAAGCAGTCAGAAAAAGCTTAGTAATCACTCAAAATTTAAATAAAAATGAAAAACTATCAATCAAGAACTTATCTGTGAAAAGACCAGGTAATGGTATACCATCATTAATGTATAATGAGTATATAGGCAAAACTATTAAAAAGGACTTAAAGAAGAATCATTTCCTCAAAAAAGATGATATCAAGCATTAATAAATACCACCCAGTAGGTTTACTCCAGTTAGGTACATCAGTAAAAATATTAGGTAATTATATATGTCATTTATGATGACTTTAAAAAATAGAAATAATTTAGTATATTTTATTAATAGCTGTATAATTAAGAAAAAATATCTTTATTCAATATGACTGATCAAAATATAGACAACTTGTTAGACTTAATTGTTGATAAAAGAAAAACCCTGATAAGCATTATTGCTATATCAATATTTGCCTCGTTGTTATATGCAATCAGCGCAACACCATTATATAAAACATCTATATACATAATTCCGCCACAAGAAAAAGATGTTAATGCTCTTAATATCAAAGGGAAAGATGGCAAGAGTTTAACTACAGATAGTCAGATTAAGTCAAATGAAGTTTATAGTATATTTATGGTTAACGCTCAGTCAAGGAAATATCAAAGAGATTTCTTTTTTAAAAATAAAATATATCTAGCATTTACTAATGATGATCATGAAAAATCTTTTGAAGATTTTCATAGAAATATATCTTTTGTATTACAATCAAAAGTACTATCTCGAGATGAAAGAGGAGAAAAGTTTTTAACTATCAGTTTTATGCATAATGACTCAACGCAAGCTGCCAAAATATTAAATTCTTATATAGATACTGTTATCAAAAAAACATCTGATGAGTTTATTAATGGTGCGAATAAATTGATTTCAAATAAAAGAGATTCTATACAGGGCGAGGTTGATGCAAAGATTAATCTTGCGAGACGCATCACACAGGACAGAATAGTTCAGCTCGAGGAAGCATTAAAGATCGCTATAAAACTTAATATAGTTGAGATTCAAAGCAATGCTGCAAATCAACAGAGTGTTATCATGAGTGACGATAATCTCTTAAATAATAACCCACTATATTTATATGGCTCAAAGGCATTAAGAGTAGAAATACAAACTTTATCTGAAAGAAAATCTGAAGATTCATTTGTGCCTGGATTAAGAGCTCTTCAGCAGCAAGTAGATACCCTAAATATTATTAAAGTTGATTCAAATAGTGTTAAAGCCGCTCAAGTTGACCAGAAAGCATTGCCAACTTCTGATCGTCATAGTCCAAAAAGAAAGCTTATTGTATTTCTTGGAGGCGTTCTAGGCGTATTCTTTTCTCTATTATATATTTTTGTTATCACTACTTTTTATCGTAGAAAATCTTAATAAAAACATCTACTGACAATATCTTCACCAGCATGAGTATCTTTATAAGAAACCCAATTACTAGATTAAAAAATATCTTGCAACCAAGCGCGATAAAATCTTTATACACTATATTTTTTATTTCATTAATAGCTGGCATATTTGAAATATTAGGCATTGCTTCGATCATCCCATTTATAAATATCATATCAGATCCTGATTATGTTATAAGTAATTCATATATGTTAGAAATAGTAATGTATTTGGACTTAGATCCAAGAGAGTCTAAGATATTAGTAGGGGTTTCTGTTTTATTTATATTTATCTGCATAAACTTATTTAATATATTTGCACTTCGGAGGACATTATATTTTATAGCAGGAGTTGAGTATAATGTAGCCTCTTCTGCGCTGAATTACTATTTGAATAGACCATATGGATCTTTTGTAAATGCTTCGCCAGGAGTTATGACTAAGCATATTTTAGAGGATGCATCCTCTCTCGGGAGTGTCATAATATATCCATTAATTCAAATAATTTCCAAATCTATTATTATATTTTTTATTTCCATGCTCTTAATCATAATTGATTATAAGATATTTTTAAGTTCATTTTTTATATTGACAATTATATATATAATAATATATAAAAATTTTTCTAGCATTGTTAAAAAAAGTGGTGAGGAGAGACTTATTTTGAATGATTTCAGGTTCAAGATAACCAGAGATGCCTTTAACTCCTTAAAAGAAGTTAAATTTTATTCACTAGAAGATTACTACTTTAAAAGTTTTTCAAAATCAGCTAAAGATTTTGCATTAATTGATGCAAGAATTAGTTATTTATCATCCATCCCCAAATATATTTTAGAAACAATAATGTTTGGGATTATCTTCTCATCAATTATTTATTTAATATTCATTGATAGCCCGTTAACTATACATTTTCCTGTAATAGGTGTTTTTATATTAGCGGCATATAGAGCGGTCCCTATGATTCAAAATGTTTATACAAATATAAACTCATATAAGCTATACTCGCCTGCTTTTAATCTCTTAGAAGATATGTTTACAGCCATTGATGCTACTGATATTATTCAGAAATCTAATATGATTAAGTTTGATATTAAAGATCAGATTTCTTTTGATAATATTACTTTTGGTTACCCCGAGAATGATTCTTTTATCAAAGATTTAACATTTAAAATTAAAGCAAATTCAATGACATCGATAATAGGCAAGACAGGGCAAGGCAAAACTACGTTAATTGATATGTTGCTTGGATTTTATAAACCAAGGTCTGGTGAAATAAAAATTGACAATGTCATTCTAACTGATGCAAATAGAAATTCATTCAATAAAATAGTGGGTTATGTGCCTCAAACAGTAAATTTACAGGAAGGCTCTTTATCATCAAATATTGCCCTTGGTATAGAAAATAATTTTGTTGACCAAGCCTATCTCACTAAAATTATTAAAATTTTGAAATTAACTGATTTAGTAAATACTCTCGACAAGGGTATTGAAAGTAATATTGGTGATAGAGGTATTAAACTCAGCGGAGGTCAACGGCAGAGAATAGGAATTGCTAGAGCCTTATATCTTAAGCCAAAAATTCTAGCCCTGGATGAATCTACTAACGAATTAGATAGTAAAACTGAAAATGAGATAATTAATGCTATTCGTAAGGAATTTCCATTTATTACAATTATAATGATCACTCACAGACTTTCCTCGTTAAAACTGGCCGACAATGTAGTTTTGCTAAAAAATAACTCTATGGAAAATATTGACATGAGCGATATTACAAATATTAAAAAACTTGAGCAATTAATCAACACAGATAGTGAATTTGAAAAATAAAATTACATTACAGCCAATATTCAGTTATAAAACTTTAATAAAATCATTATTCTCTCGAAATATTAATAATGGCAATTCATTTATATTAAATTCCGCGAGATCTTCTCTTGAGATTTCTATAGATTCATTATTAAAAAATTCAAGAAAAATCAAACAAATACTCTTACCAGATTTTATATGCTCAGAAATAATTCCAATAATAAATAATTTTGATATCCCAATAACATTTTATAGTATAGATGAACATCTTAACCCAGATATTAATTTTATTGAAGATAAGATCAGGGATAAGCTTTCCATTATATTAGTTGTCAATTATTTCGGAATACCATCTGACTGGACTTCTTTGTTAAAATTAAAACTAAAACATGAATGTATAATTATAGAGGACAATGCCCACTCCTTGTATGGGGAACATGACAACATTAATTTTGGTAATCTAGGAGACATATCTTTCAATAGTTTGCGAAAAGTTCTACCTGTCCTGAGCGGTTCTTTTTTACAATTTAATATTAATATTAATCTAAGCAAAAAAATTCAAAAAAGATTTTTAAACTTTTCTGAGTTCAAGTATTCCCTGAGATCTTTTAGTCGAAAAAAGAGGGATCCTGAAAAAATATCAGATTGCTCCCAAAGCATATATGATAATATTGAATCTATAGACTACTTCTCATATAAGATATATTCAGCTCAAAAAGAAGATAGAGAAAACATTTGCAGAATGCGAAAGAGTAATTATAATTTCTGGCTAAAATATTTAAGTGGTTCAGAGCTAGAGATGCTTGATATAAAATCAAGTATATGCCCATATGCATTTCCTTGCATTTTCAATGATCAAAGAGTCTATGATAAATGGGTAAAGTGGGGTATAGCAAATAATGTTAATATTATTAAATGGCCACTATTGCCTAAAATTAAGTCTCATAGACTTGAGAATACTAAATTATCAAATATGCTACTATTTCCAGTGAATCATATGAATGAATTAAATAATATGAAATTTGTAAATGAATAAAACAAGATTTTTGACAAGAAGTTATTATAAAAATATTTACTATCGTTGGTATAAAAAATTATGATTGCTATTAAAAATTATAATTTTGATTACTATAGATACTTATTCCTGACATCTTCTGTTATTTTATTTGGAATATTACTTAAAATATTCGATAAAAGACCATATGTTATTTTTGAGACAGCGCTATTATTATTTGGTCTGCTATTTGCTTTGATATATATTACAGAGAATAAGGCTAAGTTAACTAATCATTCGAAGTTTTTTATTCTCTTTCTCGCATATTTATTTATTTATAATTTAAGTGTGGTCTTCATAAGAGCTTTTGATATTCATATATCCATTTTTGATTCACTACTATTTGGTATACAGGAATTCAGACTAGCTACTATTGGATACTTTCTACCATTACTGTTCTTGCCATTAGCATTATATGAAAAAGATAAAATTATTGCAAAATTTTTATTTTTAGCAAAAATTGCCATTGTGTATACTATATTTGAACAATTTGTTTCAATGAGTGGATACAGAACATTCTTTGAGAGTTTATATTTTAATAGCGGAGTTGTAACATCTAACCAGATTGGAGTTAAAAGTTTTGGTATGTATAGAATATGGGGCCTTATTGGATCGCCTCAAATATTAGGGATATTCCATATTATGACCTTAGCGTTAATGCTGCACTCAAAACAAAAGTTTTGGGCGTACCTGAGCCTTCTATGCATTTTTTTATCTACCTCTAAAACTGCAATATTAGCGCTAGTTTTATTAGTATTTTTATATTTAATAGTAACAAAAAGATATTTACTATTTTTCTTGATTGGCACAATGTTAACATTATTAGCATTTTGGCTTTATAATCTTAATGAGTACCTTATATCAAGCATGTCTAGTGATTACCCCTATGTTCAGAAATTTGTTGGATCTATTCAAGGATATTTTATACTTATAACCAATACCTTAGATTATCTGCCAGGTTTAAATGATGAAGATAGTGTCCTTTATGTGAACCAGGCTGGCCCTCTCATGAAAGTTTACCATTATTTTTCAGAAAATCCTTTGGAAGTCTTTTTTGGAAAAGGAATTACATTTTCATTTATGCAATCTGATCAAATTATGGAGACTGCTTTCGGGAATAAAGATATTAAGGATACGAATCAGTTATATGTATCACTCTCTTCTGACTTTTATATTCTTACGTATTTTGAACAATATGGGATATTTGGAACACTATTTTTATCAGTAATATATTTTATATATCCCGTGATCCTTTTGTTCAAGAAACACTCTTATATACTCTATATACCAATTAGTTTTTATCTTGCAACATTTCATTATCCGCCACAAATATCCAAGATTATAATGTTGTTTTTAGCATTATCAATTTGGCTTATATATTTTCAAAAAAATAATAATAAAAGTAAAATAAATGGTAACCCAGTACCAATGCAGTAGATAATGCAGTATTATCAGTCTATGAGAGATTTATTAATTAAATTGCCAAGAAATATTAAAAGATCAATAATGATCTTTGGAGATTTATCTGTAATCTTTTTCGTATTTTGGTTAGCGCTCATGATTCGTGCCGGCGAAGTCTTTTCGTTTAATGAAGCATATATTTTGACTAATGCTCAACCAGAAGACCTTTTATTAGCTTATTCTATACTGGTAATAGTAACAATCCCTGTTTTTGTTTACTTAAGACTATATAGATCAATAATAAGATACATCTCCCTTGAGACTTATGTGAAAATTATTAAGGCAACAGCTATTTCTTCATTGCTTGCTAGTTCAGTAATATACTATCTGAGCCTTCCTTTACCAAGGTCAGCATTTTTAATTTATTTTATATTGTTAACAGGATTTATGCTTTTCACTAGATTTGTGGCAAGAAGTTATTTATTAGATCAAAGATTTAGAAATCAAAAAAATATTCTCATATATGGTGTTAATGATAGTTCTCAAAAAGTCAGTGAAATTTTAAAAAATACTAAAGACTTTAATATATCTGGATTCATATCTAAAGATATCAGTCTTAAAAGAGCAAGTATAAGTGAAATACCAGTATTTATGGCAGATGATCTCGGGAGGATAATAAGTAAACTGAGTATTAATGAAATTATCCTTATTCCTGAAAACTCAGACTCAATTAAAAACTTTATTACTGCAGATCTTAACCCTTATCGTTCAATTTTAAGAAAGATTCCTGACTTAAATAAAATAGCAAGGGGAATCATTAACGAGCAAGATATTCAAAAGATTGAGATTGAAGATTTACTTGGCAGAGAAGCAGTTAAGCCAGATCCCTATTTATTAAAATCATGCATAGATAAAAAAGAAGTATTGATCACTGGTTGTGGTGGCTCTATAGGCTCTGAACTCACTAAACAAATAATTTTGCTCAATCCTAAATCACTAATTCTAGTCGAACAATCTGAATATTTTCTTTATGAAATTATGCAGGAGATATCAGAAATTAAGAAGAAATATAATCTTGATTTACCTGTTTATTCATATCAAGGATCAATAGGTGACAATGAATTCATGGATTCAGTTTTTAAAAATAATAGTATTGATACGGTTTATCATGCTGCTGCAAATAAACATGTGCCGTTGGTTGAACAAAATCCAGTAGCTGCAATTAAAACTAATATTTTAGGGACTCATAACCTGGCAGTAATGTCATATAAGAATAATGTTGAAAATTTTGTCTTAATCTCTAGTGATAAAGCAGTTAGGCCAACAAATATAATGGGAGCAACAAAAAGATTTGCTGAAATAATATTACAATCACTGCAAGACCTAGTTGACGCAATGCCCTCTAGTGTTTGTCGAACAAAATTCTGCATGGTGAGATTTGGTAATGTTTTAGACACATCTGGCTCAGTTGTTCCTCTTTTTAGAAGGCAAATTAAATATGGTGGGCCTGTAACTGTCACTGATCCAAAAGTAATAAGATATTTTATGACGATAGAAGAAGCCTCAGAACTTGTCATTCAAGCTGGCTCACTTAGTAAAGGCGGTGATGTATTTGTTCTTGAAATGGGAAGACCTGTTAATATTTTAAGTCTTGCTAAACAAATGATTGAACTGTCAGGTTATGAAATAAAGAATGAAAAAAATCCTTTAGGAGATATTGAAATAGAAATAACAGGGCTTCGTGAAGGTGAAAAACTATATGAAGAATTACTAATTGGTGATAATGTTAAGCGTACAATCCATACGCATATAATGTCTGCAATAGAAGAAAAGCTAAGCTATGAAGAAGTTAGTATTTACCTAGAAAAATTTAAAGAAATTAATTCAAATACAAGTAAATCAGACATAAAAAAATTACTGCAGGATTCAATAGGAACGTCAATGACACCTAGGGATAATGTTGTAGAAATTAAGAAATGATTATAATATAATTCATCAGTGTTACAAAAAACAGCCATACTCATTACATCTACGGATGATAAAAATCTTAACATAGACGATAAAGAGAAAGATAAGTATGCGCTCGATTACTCTATAATTTTAACTTCAAAAGTTGATATTAAATATTTTTTCAATGGTATTCCGAGTAATCTAGAAAATTTACCAAGTGATATAGCTAGATCATGGTATAGAAATTTAGATAATGTAGATATTCATGCATCACGGTATTCTTCTGGCATGGTGTTAGAGATGCGCATTGCTCCCCTGATCGCAAAGATAATTCAGTTTTATTATTCTTTTTCTGAATTAGAAAAGGCATACAAGACTATTGAGATACCTTGTAATTATCCTAAATTCCTTGATAAGATTTTTGATATTTTTAAAAAAAACATAGAATTTATACCTGAGCAAATATATAGCAAAGATCTTGATATATCCATAAAAAAAAGGAATGTCATAAAAAAGGTTAATGTGAATAAATATAGTCCTATATTTAGATTCCTACAAAAACCTTTTATTGGTTTGATGAGAAATAGGACAATGCTGTTTCCAGACTGGACATATTTAGGGCAAAAGAATAAGAACTATTTGTATCAAAATGGTTTAAATATATTTAATTCTTTCTATTATAAAGATATTGACAAAAAAAATGATGATGAGATGCCTAAGCCAGTTAGCATCAATACCGATGCCATCCAGTCACTGTTAGATAAATATAATATTGAACCTAATGACTCTTATAATCTTCTTATATTAATACAAGATATTATCTCAATAGAATATAATGCGTCTATCAAAGTTCTTGAGCAACAATATTTTGTTATGGAAAATCTAATTAATTATTATAAACCATCAAAGATGATAATACCTGATGATGGGTTCCATTCTGCTTATAACATGCTAATGCAAGTTGCTTCAAAAGCTAAAATTGAAACAGTTACAGTTCTTGATGGATACCTTATGTTTCTTGATGTTGATAAAATTAGAATTAAAGAAGATGGAGTATCTCCTTTAGTTAAAAATTATGCAACCATGGGCTCCTTAAACCATAAAATGGTTGGAAATGTTTATCCGAAATTCAATAGAATATTTATTAAAGCTCCATTACTGTCTTATTTATCAAATAAAGTTAAGCCTAAAAAAACATATGATGCTTTAATTATGATGCCCGATCCACACGCAATGAATCCAAATAATAGATCGGATATGAAGAATAAGTATATTCTTGATGTCATTAACTGCTTAAAATTAATGAAGATTGATAAGATTGCAGTTAAAATTAAAACTGGTCTTGATCCGCATGCTGTTAAGTTTTTACAAGACTATTTTATTAAGAACAATATAGATAATGTTGAATTTATTAGAGGATTTGGTTATGAAGCTATATCTAAATCTAGTATAGTAGTGGGACAGCTTGGAACAAGCGCTTACGAGTCTCTAGTAA
>Ga0209709_10001073_pt1 | contig 25610 bp, 18 predicted proteins | sample ArcticOcean_MG_C_2_FD_187435 | JGI IMG/M metagenome (GOLD analysis project Ga0209709, IMG submission 187435) | Marine microbial communities from western Arctic Ocean - ArcticOcean_MG_CB4_136 (SPAdes) (version 2) | ecosystem: Environmental > Aquatic > Marine > Oceanic | place: Arctic Ocean...
TGGATTGATACGGATTCAGATGGTGTTGGTAATAATGCAGACACTGACGATGATAATGATGGATATAATGATGATGTTGATTTTTTCCCACTTGATCCTACAGAATGGTTAGAAAAAATATTTATTGCATCTAATGGAGTTACAATTGAATGTCCTGATGCTAGAATTGGACTTTCTACAACCATAAATGGAAAAATTACTACTGTGGTTGATGAAACAGGGTTAAGGGAAATGGTTGCTAATAATGAAGATGTTAGTTGTGTCTGTACATCTAAAGTTACTAATATGGTGGGTCTATTTTCAAGTGGAAACTATACTTTTAATCAAGATATAGGAAGCTGGGACACTTCAAATGTTACCAGTATGAGATATATGTTTTATGACAGCGTTCTTACAAGTGAGAGTGAAGGCTATGATCCGGGAGGAGTAACCGTAAGTTTGTTCAATCAAGATATTAGTAATTGGGATACTTCAAATGTTACTGATATGTTCAGTATGTTTTCAAATGCAGACTCATTCAATCAAGATATAGGAAGTTGGAATACTTCTAGTGTGACTGATATGTATGCAATGTTTTTTAATGCTGAAAAATTCAATCAAGATATTAGCAATTGGGATACCTATAAGGTAACCAATATGTATGCAATGTTTTATGGAGCATCATTATTCAATCAAGCTATTGGTGATTGGAATATTTCTAATGTTACAGATATGGGTTATATGTTTTATGGAGCAACAGCATTTAATCAAGATATAGGAAATTGGGATACTTCAAAGGTTACTAATATGAGTTTTATGTTTTATGAAGCAACTGCATTCAATCAAGATATAGGGAGTTGGTACACCTACAGTGTGATTGATATGTCGTCTATGTTTAATGGTGCTGCTTCTTTTAATCAAGATCTAACAGATTGGTGTGTTAATAGTATTATTACAGAACCTTCTGCTTTTGCATCATCCTCTGCACTGACTGATGCTAACAAACCCGTCTGGGGAACTTGTCCTAGTTTTATCTTGCCTGTAAACAACTTTAGCGTTGGAGTTATTAGCGCTTCTTGTATAGATCAAAGTAATGGTAAAATAAATATTCTTTTAGCCGATGAATCTATAAGCTACACCGCCACTATAAATGGCAATGAATCAATTGATTTTAATTCTACAACTGGATACAGTCAGGCCTTTGAAAACCTAATTGCTGGAGTTTACCAAGTATGCTTTTCTGTAGAAGTAGACGCTAATTACAATCAGTGTTTTGAGCTAACTATTTCAGAACCACAACCTCTATCAGTTTATTCTAGAGTGGATTCTTCAAACAAGTCCTTATCCATAAATATGGAAGGTTCAGATCGATACACTGTTAAACTAAATGGTAAAATATTTATAATTGACTCCAACTCTTCAGAACTTCAATTAAAAACGGGTGTTAACTTTTTAGTGGTATATACAGATCAAGAATGTCAAGGGGTTTATACTGAAGAAATTTTTGTTAGTGAGGAGATTCAATACTTTCCAAATCCAACCACGGGACCTCTTCAGGTGTTTATTTCAGGAATGGATACCCATGTAAATGTAAGTGTTAATGGGATCAGTGGTTATTGTTACTCTGATCAATCAGAACCTGTTTCCAATTCAAGAAAAATTGAAATAGATTTATCTGAATTTAATAATGGTATATATATTATACAAATCAATGGTGAGACAGTAAATAAATCATTTAAAATAATTAAAAAATGATGTTTAATAAGAGGTTTATTCTTTCAACAATATTTGTCTTTATTCTAGGATGTGGTGGAGGAAGTGATTCTGGAAGTCAAATTATTGCGCCACCACCTCCTCCTCCTGTAGTTGTTACTCCACCAGTTGATCCACCTGTAAAAACCACATTATCTTTTCCTGAAAATGATAAGGTTTGTGAACAGGGAATATCCAGCTCTGACACGCAAAGCTCAGTTAATTTTCAATGGAATGCTGGACAAAATACAGATAATTATGATTTAATGATTGTTAATCTTGAGAATCAACTACAAAGCAATGTGAATAATATAAGTGGAACTTCTCGATCAGTAACCCTAAATAAAGCCACACCGTATTCTTGGAAAGTTATTTCTAAAAGAGATGGAACTTCTTCAACAGCAACATCCGATATATGGAGGTTTTATTTATCTGGAGAAGGGACAGCTAATTATGCTCCTTTTCCTGTTGCTTTACTCTCACCAAGTAGAGGGGTTGCTTTTCAATCATCAACTACATCAGTAGATCTTTCTTGGGAACAAGGATCAGATCCAGATGGTGATTCTCTAACATATACTGTATATATAGATACTATAGATGGACTTCAACCTCCCAGTGATGACAATACTGGAATAACTGCAAACACCTTGTCGATTAATGTTAGCTCTGGAAATACTTACTACTGGAGAGTTAAAGCTACAGATTCAAACGATAATAGTTCTTTTTCTTTGGTTTATACTTTTCAGATTGAAAATTAAAATAATCACTAACAAACCAGTTTAGGGATCTTGTCCAGATTAAGTTTTCTTCAGTAAGTTGAGTTTAGAATTCAAAAGTATCAATCTCTACATCTTTATTCTCAAAGTAATCATTACCTAATAGTTTAGCTAAATATCTTTGCGTTGTTGTTAGATCTTTATGATTAAGTATTTTAATTCTAGTGGAGCTCTTCAACTGTTTGTTTATGGAGAAGACACTCAGGTTTACATAAGCATTAATGGTGTCAAAGGTTATTGCTATTCTGATCAACCTAACTATAGGTCTATCATTTTCATTAAGTCAGTCATTTTAAATTTGCTTACATTTAATATAAACCAACACAATGAAAAAACTTCTTCTTTTTTTAATCCTGCCAATCACTCTTTTTAGTCAAAATAAAGCTATTAATGCTTCAACACAATGGATCGAAGAAAATGGAGCAGATATGATTAATGAATATGCGCAATTTTTAAAATTACCTAACCATGCGTCAAATATTATTGACATTAATAAAAATGCAGAGTTTTTAAAAAATGGTTTTTCAAAGCGCGGCTTTGAAATGCAATTATTAAAATTACCTGATGCCCCGCCAATTGTTTATGGAGAGAGAAAAGTTCCAGGGGCTAAAAGAACGTATTGTTTTTACATTCACTATGATGGTCAGCCTGTAGATCCTGAAGCATGGAAACATGAGCCTTTTAACCCAACTCTATATGATAATGCAATGAATAAAGGTGGGAAAAAAATTGATTTTCCAAAATCAGGAGAAAAAATAGGTAAAGAATGGAGAGTTTATGCACGATCTGCTAGTGATGATAAAGCACCATTTCTAACATTATGGTCTGCAATTGATGCTTTAAATAACTCAGACATACCTTTTTCTTCAAACATAAAATTATTTTTTGATGGAGAGGAAGAGTCTAGCTCTCCAAATGTCATGAAGTATCTTGAAAAATATTCTGAATTATTTGATGATATTGATGTATGGCTATTAAATGACGGTGCAATTTTCCAAACGGGACAACCACAGTTTAAATTTGGGGGTAGGGGAGTCACAAGTTTAGAATTAACAGTTTTTGGAGCAAATGCTTCATTGCATAGTGGACACTATGGTAATTGGGCACCTGTTCCAGGTCAAATGATTGCAAGACTTCTAACAAGCATGAAATCTGAAGATGGAACTGTTTTAATAGATGGATTTTATGATTCAGTTATACCTATTTCAGAATATGAAAGGGAACAGATTAATAATATACCTAACATTGATGAGCACCTTAAAAGAGAATTGGGGTTATCATTTACTGAGGGAAATAATCAAAATCTATTTGAAAGAGTTTTAATGCCAAGCCTAACAATAAGAGGTCTTTCAAGTGGAAACGTTGGTGAAAAATCTAGAAATGTAATTCCGTCAATAGCCACTGCAACTCTAGGGATGAGATTAGTTAAAGGAAATGATCCTGAAAAAATGATTGATCTAGTTGAGAAGCATATTAAAAGTCAGGGTTGGCATATAACCTATAAAGACCCAGATGAAAAAACTAGAAATACCTACCCAAAAATTGTAAAAGTTAAACGAAACCCTAATGGGTTTCCTGCTGGAAAAATTAATATGGATGATCCGACTGTCAGACCAATAATCGAAGCAGTAAAAAAACATATAAACCCTAATATTGTATTGCTTTCAAGTTCGGGAGGGTCAAATAGAATTTATCAAATTATTTGGGAGGTTTTAGATAAGCCTGGAATATCAGTGAATATGGTCAATCACGATAATAACCAACATGCTGCAAATGAAAATCTAAGATTAGGAAATTTATGGTATGGAATTAATTTAATGGCGTTATTATTGACCATGGAATGATTTATCTGTATTGCTAGTAGGGGCACTTATTTAGAATAAATTTTTTAATTCTTTTCTACTAAAGTAAATAGATATCAAATAAATTATTGGAGTCATTAACACCCAACTTGATTGCGCTTGTAATGTAATTGGTCTTCCGGCTATTTTAAAAAGAGTAGGATTGAACGAAGATCCTAGTGGATGCAATGGAGCCCATGAGAGATCACCATTAGAGCCTAATTGAAGATTATAAAAGAATGCTTCAATATAAATATTTTGAATAACAAACCACAAAAGAAAAATTGTAAAAGCTCCCCAGTTCCATTTTAAAAAAGGTGATTTTTTATTTCTATATAAAAATTTTACTAAAAACAATCCTATCCAAACGATCAGCACATCTGCTAATGAGTTTAATAACCAATTTATGTTAATTGGTATCGCGCAATTTAGAGCAGTACTTCTTCTTTCATCAACCGAAAGTCCTCCTCCTAATCCATAAGTAAGCCATATTTCCCAACCAAGAGAGACTATTAAAAAAGCACTAATTAAAGTCAGTGTAACTCTAGATGAGACCTTGCTTTTAATTATGTAATATATTGACAAAACTATTGGAATAAATGCAGCAATGTAAAGACGTGTAACAAGCCAATATTCAGTATAATTTAAATCACAATATTTGAAAAAATCGAACATCATTAAATATAATAAATTAAAAATACTTAAATTTATTGAAGAAGATTTGACTTAGTTACTGATAAGTTTCATTATTAACATGACGGGCTATTAAGACTCATATAAATAATATCATTACTATGTTTGAAAAATATTTAAAACATAAATAAAAGGGAAACACTAAATAAAAATTGGTTCGCAGTCACACTTATTTCCTTAGACTCCAGTCTTTTTGCTTATATTTACTTTTACAACACAATTAAAAAGATATTAAAATGAAAAAAAGATTATTATTAACCTTTTGTTTGTTAGCTAATTTTTGTTTTTCTCAACAACAGGTAGTTTGGTTAACTTATCACGACCCAGTTGATGGAAAATCACAAGAACTTTCAAGCGCAATTAAAGATAAAACACAGAAATTTAATCAAGATGAAAGTGGGATGAAACTATATACATATCAAGTAATGGCTGGTCCTAGACAAGGGCAATTTTTAAGAGTTGGTCTAGGGCCTACTTGGGCTGATTTAGATAATAATTCTAATACTTCTAAAGAATTAGATTATTGGAGAGATAATGTGATGCAATATATTAAGTCTAATAGTGGACGTGAGTATTTTGTTTCTGCTGATGAGGCAAGTTATGATGTAAGCGTTCCTGGTTCTAAAACTATGGGCTTTGTTTTACATTATAATATTGCAGCAGGAAAAGGTGAACATTTTTGGAAAGTTAGAAGAAATGTAGTTAAAGCTATAAAAGAATCAGGTGAGGACATTTCTCTGGCTGTATGGAATTCTGTAGCAGGAGGATCATTAAATCATGTTATTGTTACTTTTGCACAAAAAGATTTTCAAGATTTTGGCAATGCTAATGGTAAATGGGTAAATGTGTCTAATAAATATAATGAAATATATGGTTCTGGTTCTTGGAAGACTGACTGGGATTTATTCAATGGAAGTTTAGAGATGTGGGGGAACTCAACAGAATTAACTAGATTTCTTTCCGAATTAAGCTCACCTATCCCAACAAATTAAACAATAATGTAACATTATTCTACCCCTATAAATTTATAGGGGTTTTTTATTTATTTCAACAACGCCACTCTCCTTTTGAATGTTTATTAGATAGTTGTAGATTGTTTCTTTTAAATACCTATGAAATACTTTTATCTATTATATATCTCTCTTGCTTTATTTTCTTGTGATTCTTATCAAAATTCAAAAAATCATATTAATCCTACTCAAACCATAGAAACAATAACACTATTAGGAGATACACTAAGCAGTCCTGAAATAAAGAAAGGAAAAACATTTGACCAATTTAAATCAGCACAAATCACCTATTTTGATAATCAAAATAATGCTGAAGCTCTAATTTGGTATGGACGTAGAACAGCCTATATGGGGTACTATAAAGAAGCTATTAAACTCTTTACTTTAGGAATAAAAAACCATCCTAATGATGCTCGTTTTTATCGTCACCGTGGTCATAGATACATTTCTACCCGTCAATATGATAATGCAATCAGTGATTTTGAAAAAGCAGTACAATTGATTGATGAGAAAACAGATCAAATAGAACCTGATGGTTTGCCAAATGCAAAAAATATTCCTCTAAGTACACTTCACGGTAATATATGGTATCATCTTGGTCTGGCATATTATCTTAAAAACGATATGAACAATGCTCTCAAAGCATTCAACAATAGAAGTGTTACTCATAAATACGATGATAATATTGTTTCAGGTGGTCATTGGTTATATATGATCAACAGAAGAGTAAATAAAATTGAAGAATCCAATACTGTTATTAATGAAGTTCACCAAAACATGGACATAATAGAAAACATGAGCTATCATCAATCGTGTTTATTTTACAAGGGAGTGCTTAAAGAGTCTGAAATCGTAATTGATGAAGTCGCTTTATATAGCTTAGCCAACTGGTATGTATATAAAAAAAAGGATACTTTAAAAGCTAAAACATATTATCAAAATTTGCTTAGTACAGGAAATCCATATTCGTTTGCCTACATTGCTGGAGAAGCTGACTGGATTAAATTATTTGAATAAAAGCTATTTCTTTCAAGCTTATAAAAATTGCTGACAAGGCAAGTATTTTTAATTCCTTACTTTTAAACAACAATTAACTCATAAATCAATAAAAATGAAAAAACTAATTTTAATTTCTAGTCTGTTTATTTCAACAGTTATTTTTGGCCAGACTGGAAAAAAACTTCCTCAAAATATTATTCAAATTACTTACGTTCAAGTAGAAAATGAAGATTTTTCAGAATTTGAATCAAAAGAATTAAATCATTGGTCAAAAGTATCTGATAACGCTATTAAAAATGGCAAACAGGTGGGCTGGGCATTCTTTAGACTCGTAAATTCTGCATTTATTGAGGATGAGACAAAACCTACTCACGCTTTTGTAAATATTTATAAAGATTTCAAGCAAATGGCAGACGCACCAATTGAAGTTTGGGGAAATGCTGAAGCCGTTTTAGGAATAGATCCGAGTCTGATATCAACTAATGATTTGTCAAAAACAATGATGATGCAAACTTATAAAGTAGTTGATAACATCCCTACTGAAGAGTTTAAATATGCCGTTTGGAATTACGCTAAACCAAAGAATATGTCTGGATTTCTTGAAGAAAACTCAAAGTTATGGAAACCATATTTTGAAAAAAGAATCAATAAGAATGGTTTTGCTGGTTGGGGTGTTGCTGCTCGAGTCTATCCTCAAGGAATGAACGAATCAAGTGTTTTTTCTTGGGATCATTACACCTCACTAGAGTCTGCAATGCTAGCGCTTTCTCCTACTGACTATGACGGAAGTATTTTATCTAAATCTAAAATGAATGAATACGATCCAGATGGTTTTAGGTATCGTGTATTAGTTGAATTACTTAAGTTTAATATGTAATCTAATTACAATCAGCTATTAAAAAATAGCACTTCTTTGATTAAAACGTCACTAATTAACTTTAGTGGCGTTTTCTTTTACAACACAATTAAAACTATATTAAAATGATATTTATAGATTACTTTTTTTTAATTCTTGAATTGCATGATTTGCTGCTCTAGCTGAAATAGCCATGAAGGTTAGGGATGGATTTTGTGTTGAGGTAGAAGTCATGCACGCTCCATCAGTTACATAAACATTTTTACAGTTATGTAATTGATTCCATCGATTAAGTAATGAAGTTTTAGGATCTTTCCCCATTCTAACTCCACCCATTTCATGAATGTCATTTCCAGGAGTTCTATTATTATCATTAGTTTTGATATTAATAAAACCGGCTTTAGAATACATCTCCGTGAATTCATCAAAAAAATCTTTTAACATTTTTTCATCATTTTCATCGTAATCGACATCTATATTTAATTGTGGGATTCCCCATTCATCAACTTTTTCTGAATCTAATGTGACCTGATTTGTTATTTTTGGAATTGTCTCACCCATCATGTGAGACCCTACATTCCAAACTCCTGTTTCACGTGTATTTAAGAGCTGTTTTTTTAAATTCTCTCCTAAGCCATCTCTATTGGTTTCTCTCTGTGGGCTTGCCCCAAAACCTGCTGCATATCCCCTTAAAAAATTTGTTTCTTGTTTGTGTACATTTCTAAATCGCGGAATATAATGAGAAGTTGGTTTTCTTCCTTTTGTCGTAAAATCAGGAAACCCTTCATATTCAGCACTAATAGTTCCCCTATAGTTGTGAAATGCAATATATTTACCTAATAAATCATTATCATTTCCAAAACCATTAGGAAAACGATTTGATTTTGAGTTAAGTAAAATAAGATTTGTGTTTAAAGTTGATGCCGTAACGAAAATCACATTAGCAAAATAATCCTTACTTTTTTTAGTTTTAGAATCAATAACCCTAACTCCTGTCGCCTTTTGTTTAGACTCATCATATAAAATAGAGTGAACAACGGAATTTGGTTTAAGATCAAGATTACCAGTTTTTATTGCCCAAGGAATTAATGTTGAGTTTACATTAAAGTATCCGCCGTAAGGACAGCCTCTTTGACATATATTTCTACCCATGCAAAGTCCTCTTCCTTGTTTTAAAAAGATAGGCTTGTTTTCAGTTAGATGTGCACAACGGCCATAAATTACGTGTCGATCGTTGTAGTGCTTTTTAATGGTTTTAGTAAAATATTCCTCTACAATATTCGTTTCCCAGGGTTTTAAAAAATCTCCATCAGGTAATGTATCTAATCCATCTTTATTTCCACTTACTCCTACAAATTTTTCTACATAAGTATACCAATCACTTAAATCATTATAATTAATCGGCCATTCTACTGCAAACCCATCTCTTTCTGGTCCTTCAAAGTCATATTTACTCCATCTTTGAACTTGTCTTGCCCACATTATAGATTTACCCCCTACTTGATAGCCTCTGATCCAATCAAAAGGTTTTATTTGTCCATATTTATGTTCTTTGTCCTTAACAAAAAAGTGTTTAGCATCTTCTCGAAAAGCATAACAACGACTTGCAATAGGGTTTTCTTCCATATCTTTAGAAGTCAATCTTCCTCGGTGTTTAAATTCCCAAGGCTGCATATTTGTTGTGGGATAGTCTTTTATGTGTTCAACATTTGGACCTCTTTCAAGCAACAATGTCTTAAACCCTTGTTCACAAAATTCTTTTGAAGCCCAACCTCCTGACATGCCTGCTCCAACTACTATCGCGTCGTATTTATTTTTAATCATATAAGTTAAATAGAAACACTCCCTAAATATCTTCCAGGAATAAATTCAAAGTTTAAATAATCAATCATATAATTTTCTGAAGATTCAAAGTGAAGTAAAGAGTGTTTTTTTAAAGTTTCAATGAAAAAAGAAGAAGGATTTTTTGATAGATAGCTTTTGTCAATAAAAGAAATTTGTTCATTTAATGAAAATTTTCCAAATTCAATATCCTTAAGTTCAGTTGATATCATTTCAAACCCTTTTGAAAATCTTTTTATTTTCGATGTACCATAACAATCATTTACCATAGTTAAAATAAATTCTTGACGAGACTCCATAGTTGGAAAATTAATTGCGTCTTCAGGTAAAATTATATTAGACAAGTAGCCTATTGTTTGTTGCTGTGATTTTTTTATCATTGGCAAGTTTGAATATATAACCTCAGGCTCAATATTACACCCATATGGAGTTATAACTAAACCTGCGGTTATCAATCCCACATGCTTTAAAGCAATTCTTCGATTCATTGATTGTTTTGTAAATATTTTACACTCAAAAGATATTAAATTAATCTCAAAGCATGGGAAAGTAAAGGTGTTTTTATAAAATCAGTCTAAGATTAAAAATGATCCTTTATTTGGTATCAACTTTGATTGACAATAATTTAAATGTCATACTCTGTTAATCGATATTAAAAAAAGGCGCTAAAGCGCCTTTTTTTAAATAGACGTTTTTTTAACGATCTTTTCCAGCCAAGTCAAAAATTCCTTTCTCTAGATTTACATGTCCAATGTGGACATAAATTTGGTCTTCGTGAGCACCATCAACTAAACTCCAAAATGTTTTTTTAGCCTCTATAGCTTCTTCTGATTCTGTGGTTTTAGCTGTTACCGATTTTGCAAACTCAACTAAGTTGGTATAACATTGCCAAACTTCAACATCAGAGCTTGAACCCATGTAATGGTATGAAACACCTCCAGACATTGAAGTCCCGCTGTCTACAGAATCCTTAATTCTCCAATCGAAAAAGGCATTTCCCATTTTTCCCCAGCTTCCAGAAGAATTATACTTTCCAACAACATAAGCAAAAGGAATATCAAAATCAGTGTTTTCAAGTTGATAAAATCCAGTTTTTGAATTAGCTGCTCTAACTTCATCCGAGTGTCCATTTGCAAAGGATCTATATTCTGCCCATTCTTGCATAAGAGTCTCTTTTTCACTTGCGTCCTCAGTTGCGTCAATTTTAGCTTTAATATTTTGATTTGCAAGATCAGCATCTTTATGGAAATCGTCCATAGAGGCATATTGGGTATAAATTACAAAGGTGTGACCCGAGCCATACCAATGTCTAAAAACCCATTCCCCAGTCATTGTTCTGTTTTCTCCTAAAGACATGTCTGTGAATTTTTTGTGTAATTTGACAAATCTTGGAATTTCAGCAATAGCTAGATCATTAATATATAGCGCTGATTCATAAGTAATTTCATCTTGTGAATAGCTCGATAAAGACAGTAAACCGATAAAAAGTAATAATAATATTTTTTTCATTTTAAATATAGATTGTGATTTAATTATAAAAATATTAAAAATAAAACCTATTCTCAACTGATTAATACTTTTATTCTGCAATTTAAACTATTCTAAGCTTAGTATGCACCCTATATACTAGCGGTTAATCCGATAACAGATACTATAGCGATTGGGAGTAATACAATAATTTAATAGACATGATTTGTTGCCTATATTACTTCTGAACTTTCATTTGCATCTCCACCACTAACACACGCTAACTATCGAGTCCGGGGAACATGTCCAGATTAGGCATATCTTTTTTTGATGACAATTTATGATCCAAGCCTAACAAGACATTTTAATTATTCTTCAGTTTTACTATTGGTGACGTAGTTTTTCCACTTTTTATACAATTCATTTAGCTCTTTTTCTATTTTTACTTCTTTATAAATTAAATTTACTCTTTCTTCCACATCAATATCAAGGTTATTTAAAAATTCACCAAGTTCTAACTCCACCATTTCATATTTTGCTTCCTTGTCATTAAATGATTTACGTAGTTTCCAATTTCCTTTCCTTACTGCAATTTCATGACCAGTATCCCAAAAAAGATAATCGTGTTGAATGTTTTCGTTTATTCCTTGTAAAAGAGGAGAAAGACTAATTCCATCAACATAATTTGGAATTTTGATCTTAACCTCTTCGCATATTGATGGCAATATATCCATAGCGCTTACCATATTTTTATAAACTCTACCTTTTTCATATTTTCTTGGATAAGAAACTAACAGCTGTGTTCTTATGCCTCCTTCATACAAAAGATATTTTGACCCTCTCAAAGGTGTATTGTCCGCATAAATTGGAGTTGAACCTCCATTATCACTAATAAAGAAAATAAGCGTGTTTTCTCGTAAATTCTTTTCTTCTAGCATATCGAGAAGTTTGCCAATTTCTTGATCCATGTAGTGTAATTGCCCCAAATAGTGTGCTCTTCCTTCTTCATTGTTTGGGTATCTTCCTTTGACATACCACTCATAATATTCTTCTACTGCTGGATTCCAATCATGATATCCTTTAAGTTTAAATTTATCTAAATATTCTTGAGGTAGTTGATGCGTAAAATTATGAGCAGCGTTAAACGCAATTTGCAGAAAAAATTTATTGTCTTTGTTTTTATTAATAAACTTCCTAGATTTTTCACCCACTAATTTGGTGAAGAACGCAATAGTATCTACAGGATTTTTATTTTCCCAAAGTGAACCTTGTCGCAATGTTTGTCCTTTTCTCATATACTTCTCTTTTGTTTCTATAAAAGCATCTTCAATCTCTTTTTTATGATTTATATAATGCTTACGTGCAGAAGTGTGTCCAAAATAATAATCAAAACCATGATTAAGAGGAAAACTACGATTAGAAGTATCTGAATCATAGTCTCCATAATGTACTTTACCAACATACCCTGAATGATAATCTTTTTGCTTTAACAATTCTGGAATAGTTTTATATTTAGAATCATGCAATCCATCAGCGCTATACCAATATGAACCTAAACGTTGAGGATAAACTCCTGTTATTATTCCAATTCTAGATTGATTACAGATGGGAGAATTGTCGTATGCTTGAGTAAAACGCACACCACTATATGCTATACGATCAATATTTGGCGTAAATACGTCATTAGCCAATTTTGCACATCCAATATCTGCATAACCTAAATCATCTGCAACAATAAGGATGATATTGGGCGTAATGCTATTTTCAATTGGCGCGTTCTCATCTTTTGTTTTACAAGAAGTAATTATTGTAAATATTACTGGAATAATTAAGATTTTTTTTAAATTGCTCATCTATTAGTGTTTAATACATAAAACTTAAATGTAATAAAAAAACCCTAACATATTGTTTGTAAATATATTAGGGAATTTTGTTGCGGAGAAAGCGGGACTGCATGAAAATAGGGAGTCGAGGTCATTGCTGAGTAATTTGTGACTCGGTGGGTATCAATTCCCATGTTCTATATATATTCGACCCACATACCGACCCACATGAATTTCCGTCTTGATCACCCGAATTGAGAAACAGGAAAGTGCTATGCTGATTAAAATCCATAAACCAAAAGCAGCATAATCAATCAGGGTAAATAAGAAAATCATCATGTATCGAATATACATAAATTGAGTTACCATTTACATTTATTCTTTAGCCGTCGGCAGTAGGGTTGTTTTTAAAGGCTGATGGATTTTCTCCACTTATTTTTTTGAAGGTCCGGTTGAAGTACGATAAACTTTCGAAACCACAGCCATAACAGGCCTCACTTACATTCTTTCCGGTAAGGAGTAAGCGTTTGGACTGTGAAATTCGATACTGGTTTAAAAAGGCTGTAAAAGTGTTTCCACTGTGTTTCTTAAAGTACCGACAAAAAGCTTCTTTGCTTAGATTAACCAATTGCGCCACCTCTTCGACCTTAATTTTTCGGATGTAGTGTTCATCAATAAAAGAGTATACCTTTTGTAAGCGTTGCTGTTGTTTTTTATCCGAGGTATTGTAAACAGGTTGTTTGTGTAAAAGTTCAAACTCTTCAGACGAAGCAAGTGTTTTCAAGATTTGAATAACAGCAATGAATTGGTCAAAAGCATCCAACAAATGCAGTGTTTTTATTTTTTCCCCGACAATCTTCTTTGTTTTTTCATGAAAGGCAATCCCGTGTTGTGCTTGTTCGAATAAGTTATAAATGCTCGAAAGCTCTCGAACCTGCTTAAAAATTTGTTCTTTAAAAGGAGGGCTTATGTGTAGAACCTCTTTTCTGTAAGCAGTCTTTATTCCGTAGTCAAAATTCAAATGTGGAATGTTCGACCCAATCAACACCAAATCGCTTTGCTGGTAATTGGAACGATGCTTCCCAACATGTCGAGTCCCATCTGCTCCTTCGATATAGACCAATTCATATTCTGGGTGAAAATGCCAAAAAAACAAGTCATTCAGTTTTGGATCGTGTAATAACCGAAACGAACTCTTGTCATCGGGTTGAATATTTTCGAGTTGAATTTTCATTAAATTGTCATTTATCACACTTAATATAATCAATATGATCAATATAGTTCAAATTACAATCAATATCAAGGTTGTAGCCTTGTATTTATACGTATAGATTTGAATTATATATTTCCAAATTAACTTAAAGGCAGTATTATGAAGAAAGAAGTAAAAACAACAATGGCCAATAAAGCCCATGAAGAAATTCCGGGGAACCCATCCGTATCTACTAGTAGTGATCAAAAGCTAAACGACCGTTCGAACGGAAAGGCATTAAGGGTTCTGTCGGAAGAGGATTGGCAATTTTGGATGCACAATGGATATATCGTAATAAAGAATGCAATTCCTAAAGACCAAGCAAAAGCTACTGCAGATTTTTTATGGGAATTTGACGAGAAAGATCCGAACGACCCATCGACCTGGTATGCGAATCCGCGGGCTGAAATGAAAATGAAAGAATTGGCAGGAACCGGAATGGTTGAGGCCTACAATCATCAAACCCTTTGGAATAATCGTCAGATGCAAAAAGTATACGATGCCTTTGTAGATGTATGGGGTACCGAAAAATTATGGGTAACAATTGATCGGGTAAACTTAAATTTTCCGCAACGACCCGGCGAAGAAAAAGAAGGCTTCATTCATTGGGATTATGATCCTGAAACCAGACCACAAAACGTACAGGGTGTTATTGCACTTGCCGATCAGATGGACCCAAACATGGGTGGTTTTCAATGTATCCCGTGGCTGTACCGAAACTATAATACTTGGAAGCTAACCCAACCAGAAGACAGGGACCGTTTTAAACCCAATTTGGAGAAGTTAAAGGATAAGCTTGTAAAAGTAGTAATGGAAGCAGGAGACCTATTAATTTTTAACAGTACAGAACCCCACGGAATCCGTCCCAACCGATCGGGGGATAAAGTCAGAATCGCACAGTATATTTCGATGATGCCCGCAGAAGAAGAGAATCAGAAACTCAAAGATTGGAGAGTAAACTCTTGGAAAAAAAGAATTGCCCCAGAAGGTTTTGCATTTCCTGGTGATCCGAGAAGTTGGGAGCAGAAAAAACATGAAACGGCTGAACTGTCCGAGTTGGGTAAAAAATTATTGGGACTAAACAACTGGTAAAAGAAAGAATAGAACGACATAAAACAGTATTACATGCTAACATCATTAAGTTTATTAGACATTTTTATTATACTAATTTATTTTGGAATTATTCTATGGATAGCCCATTGGGCTTCAAAAAGTAAAAGCGAGTCAGGGCGGGCAGTTGATTATTTTTTAGCAGGAAAGAACTCTGGATGGCTGGTTATTGGAGCATCTCTTTTTGCCTCAAACATTGGATCTGAAATTATCCTGGGAGTTTCGGGTGCAGGAGCTCGAGGTAATATGCCTATGGCAAATTTTGAAATAATAGCTTCCTTAGTATTGATACTATTGGGCTGGGTTTTTGTCCCTTTTTATTTACGTGCGGGCGTATTTACGATGCCTGAATTTTTAGAGAAACGGTATTCTGTAGCGTGTCGGAATTATCTCTCTATAATTTCGATTTTGGCCTATGTAATTACAAAGATTTCTTTAATCATCTTTGCCGGTGCATTGGTATTCGAAACGATCGGAATTTCTTTCTGGACCGGTGCAATTATTACCGTTGTTGCAACTGGGTTTTATACCGTTTTAGGGGGATTAAAAGCTGTGATTTATACGGATATGGTTCAAGCGTTTATTCTGCTTTTGGGAACCATGAGTGTTACAGGATTTGGACTTTACGCACTTGGAGGATGGGATAATTTATTAACCATACTTACCGAAGCCTCTGCAGTAGAAGGAAATCCACCCCGAGAACAGTTTTTTAACCTATGGCGACCCATGGCTGACACGGAATATCCATGGACAGGAATGCTGTTTGGAGCACCTATTTTAGGGGTTTGGTATTGGTGTACGGATCAATACATTGTTCAGCGAGTACTTTCCTCTAAAGACGAAAACAATGCAAGGAAAGGAGCCTTGTTTGCGGGGTATTTAAAATTACTACCGGTATTCATCTTCTTTATTCCGGGGGTAATTGCTTATGCGCTTTTACAAGAAGGAGCAATTGATTTTTCAATTGAAAATGCAGATCAAGCACTTCCCGCTATGATTAACCAATTTTTACCTACAGGATTAAAGGGACTTGCGATTGCGGGATTACTAGCTGCTTTAATGAGCTCACTTTCTTCAGCATTTAATTCTAGCTCAACACTCTTAACGATCGATTTCTATTTGAAATATAAGCCAAAGGCATCCCAAAAAGATTTGGTTCGTTTTGGACAATTTGCTACCGTTATTTTAGTGGTTGTTAGTTTGGGATGGATACCCTTTATGAAATCATTAATGGGTGGGGGAATTTTTCACTACCTACAAAGTATTCAGGCATATATATCTCCTCCAATTGCTGCTGTTTTTCTTTTTGGATTGTTCTATAAATGGATTAACGCAAAAGGTGCAATCGTATCATTGTGGTTAGGTTTTATCCTAGGAATTTTTAGATTAGTAGCAGAATTTCTTTATAATGAAGGAAGTCTAGTTGTTGCGGAAGATTCACTTTTAGGGCTTTTTATAGGCGTAAACTTTTTGCATTTTGCCTTATTTTTATTCCTCTTCTGTGCTTCAGTTTTAATGCTTGTTAGTAAACTGACACCACCTCAGCCATTAGAAAAACTAGAATTAGTTACCTTTAAATCGAGGAGCCTTAGACCTAAATTTATATGGTCAACGGATATGACCTTAACAGTACTATTAATTGGACTAGTATTGATGATTTGGACACTGTTTAGTCCTTGGGGTATTGCAAATTAGAAAACAACATATAGAGAATGGATTTAGAATTAAAAGGGAAAACGGTTTTTATTACAGGATCAACAGCCGGAATTGGGTTTTCAACTGCAAAAGCGTTGCTCAGCGAAGGCGCTAGCGTCATCCTGAATGGCCGAACCTCCGCAACAGTAGAGTCTGCTATTAAACGCTTAGAACAAGAGTTCCCTGAAGAAGCGATTTCTGGTATAGCTGCTGACTTCAGCATACTAAATGAAGTGAACAATCTCTTAGAAAACCTACCCAAAATAGATATCCTAATTAATAATGTTGGTGTGTATTCTTCCGGCTCTTTTTTTAAAACAGATGATGCGGAATGGTATCGTCAGTTTGAAGTAAATGTGATGAGTGGGGTCCGATTATCGAAAAGCATCCTGCCGAGTATGTTGGCCAATAATTGGGGACGGATTTTGTTTATTTCCAGCGAGTGTGCTAGCCTAACCCCTCCTGATTTAATTGCATACAGCATGACCAAAGCCGCTATTTTAGCAGTTTCTCGCGGTCTAGCTCAATTAACAAAAGGAACCAATGTCACTGTAAATTCAGTGATTCCTGGTTCTACTTTGTCCGAAGGAGCTGAACAATTTTTAGAAGCTGCCGCACAAAAGGAACAGAAGACAAAAGGTCAAATAGAAAATGCTTTTTTCACAGAAGTTAGAACGACCTCATTGCTTCAGCGTTTTGCAAAAGTGGATGAAGTAGCCCACACGATTACATATATAGCCAGTCCGCGTTCTTCCGCAACAAACGGGACTTCAATTAAAGTTGATGGGGGAAGTTCTGGAGGGTTGTTTTAGTTTCAGCCGTTTTAATATTAAAAGTAGATAGAAATAATTAATAATTTTAAAAGCCCCAGTTTTTGAGTTTATGGTTTCTAGGAGCCGTTTTTTTCAATCGGCCTTTTATCTTATCAAGATACATAGTGTTGTAACGAAGACGTGAAATATAATTTGGATTTTCTTGATCTCCATTCCAGCAATGTTCAGCATTATTACCATAATCAACTTCACCACCATAATAGGGGTTTTTTGTAGATTCTAAAAATTCTTCAGTGAGCACAACTGCATTGTTTAGATAATAATTATCCATGTCGCCACAGTAGATATTTATTTTTCCTTCCAGATCCTTTCCAATTTTATCCCAATCCCGCTGCATGATATAACTTAGGTCGTAATTTTCCTTCCAGTAATTTGCTACATCATGATCTATTTCACCTGTAAGTTTGTCCCATATAGGCATAGGATATCCATCTTTTCCAACCGGCGAATAAACTGCTTGCCAGATATCCCATTGGTCACCAGATCTACCTTTATCTCCTAATATAAATTCTCTTCTGTTCATATCGATTAATTGTGTTTTGATATGTCCTTTTCCATCTCTCATTCCAGGGCGAAGAATCTTCCTAAAAGTTCCGCTTTTGTAGTAAGCATTTTTATCTTTATAAATATCAACAACAGTATAGGCTCTAAAATCAATTGGATCTGGACAGGCAGCAAAGCAACCGTTGTACTGTTTAGGATAAAAAACTTGAACAGCTAATGCTTCCCATCCGCCAGTTGATCCCCCATATAAAAATCGACCCCAGCCTTCTCCAACACCGTTGAACATTTTTTCAATTTGTGGGATAAGTTCGTAAGTGATTGCATCACCATAAGGACCAAGGTTTGCAGAATTTACCGCATAGGAATCATCGTAGTAGGGGTTTTGGTGTTGGATTTCTATCACAAGAAACCTAGGAAAATCATCCGACACCCAATTTTTGTAGAAATCGTATGCTTCTTTTTCTTGTATGTATTTATAACCTGTAATTCCAAACCTACTACTGAAAATTGTATCTTTTTCAGGAGCAGTAGGAGGGGTAGTTCGAAACCCTCCAATTGTTTTGGGGAAATGCCCATGAAAAACCATTAATGGATATTGGGTTTTACTTTCTTTATTAAATCCTTGTGGAACTAAAACATTGGCTTGAAGATACATTGGTGTTCCCCAAAAATTTGAGAGAAGTTCACTTTTGATTTTAACATGTTTTATGTATTTAGAATCTTCAACAGGTTCTATTGGAGGAATTTCTTCAGTTATTACAATTTCAAAAGGTCTCTTACTGTTTTTATCAAACTCTATTTTAATGGGCTTACTATAAATGTTCTTTGGACTGGTATTCCAGTGTTGACCTTCTCCTTGATCCATAGGAAGTTGAACAGTATGCCCGCTTGACAGATTAAAAGTGTCGTATTTATGGAGTAAGGCTTGAACAAAATAAGTTCCTGATTTGAGTTGGTTTAAATTTTCAATTGGGTAAGCCTGTGCAGAAGAATTAAATAATTCTTTTTGGCCTGGTGTCCACTGTTGAACATTTTTTCCAATGATTATTCCTGTTTCATTTGAATCGTTAATTTGAAAGCGTGGCTCTTTAAGTGAATCTTTAGTGATCATTAATAAAAGACGACCATCATAACCTTCTAATCCTAATGCGGAGTCGTAAGTAACCTCAAAGATTGTAGCCTCTTTAGTATTACATCCAGCTAAAACTATAACTAAACATAATGCAGCAGAATAGGCTAGAAAAAAACTTTTTAAATTATTCATATCTAGTCATTTATCTGCTCAGAAAAGTAAAATTTGAATTTTAATTTTCCATCTTTTTTGACTAGGTATGCACTTTCAAGCCACTCATAAGATAAAAAGGTTTTTCCGTCAGGTGTTGGGGTCTCTAACTCAAACTCTCCTATGTGTTCTAAACTAATGTGAGCAGAATTAATATCTGTATCTATAACTAAATTTTTGAACTCTCTTTTTGACTTAAATTCTCCAAAACCTTTAACAAATTGAATGAATTCATCAGTGTTCCATTTTCTGCTAACTTCAAATATCATATAATCATCAGTCAGGTAGTCTCTAATTTTTTCTACATCATTATCCAGAAAATAAAAAAACTCATTAAATGTTTTCATTACTTCTTCCTCGGAAATCTTTTTTGGTTTACTACAAGCTATAAATAAAAGAGCAAGTAAAGTCAAAGATATTTTTCTCATTATCTAATTTTTGTTCATAATATCTAATATAAGTAAATTAAAAAAACATTGTAGACTTTTCACAAACTAATCAGGGACAAGTTTCGGGACAAATTAAAAAAAGTTATTTCATATTACAAGTATATGCAATATTCATAAAATTGAGATATTTTTGAATAAAATTTAACACTATGAAAAAGCTACTTCTTGTTTTACTGTTTGTTCCACTTGTTTATTGTTCTTCAGATAGTGAAAGTGAAGCTACAACACCACCTCCAACCACTACAACTCCTCCGCCTGTTGTAAATTATACTCTCACCGTTAGTGCGGGAGATGGTGGAGCTGTTAGTTCAACAGGAGGCACTTATACCTCTGGAGAATCAGTAAGCATTACGGCTACAGCTAATTCAGAGTATGTTTTTTCAGGATGGTCTAACGGTTCTACTGATAATCCTTTGAGTGTAACGATGAACTCAAACCAAACTATTACCGCATCATTTGAAAAGGTAACATATACTTTATCAACTTCTACTGAAGGAGAGGGAACGGTTACAGAGGTTTTGGTTTCTTCTGGAAGAACTGCAGATTATAATTCTGGAAGTGTGGTAAGATTAACTGCTGTGCCATCAGATGGATGGAGTTTTAATGGATGGACTGGAGACTATATTGGAGTAGAAAACCCTATAGAGGTAGATGTTACCCAAGCTAAAAGTTTTAATGCGGTTTTTGAAGCACAACCATCAGTGAGTTCAACTTATTTAGGTACAAATTGTAAAGAAGTTTCTTACTCAAGTAAGCCTGATGCAGATTATGTCAATGGTGATTATTCTTATTACACATACGGATGGCAATCGGATGGGACAGACCAAAATTCCTGTGTTAATGCCTATAACGGGGTTACTACTTTTGGAGTAGATTTGGTCAATGCTGTTTTGTCTGACGCGAAAGAAAAACTGGGTCAAATTGTCCCAGTAAATGCTTGGATATTCCATACTCAAAATTCAGATATAGAAACTATTTGCTCAGACTACTCACCCTTTACAGACGATTCAAGCTGTTTTGATCTTCAACAAATGGCTGCTGCAACGGTTACACAATATGTATTACATAATGGTGGAGAATTTAAACTTTCTGAAATTTTCTGGAGTGATGAACAACAAAATGGTACAGGTTATAAGGTTGCTTACCATGAATTTTTTCACGTCCACCAAAATTCTCATAAGTTTTATTTCGAAGAAACTGAGAATTTTGGTATCAACATGACACAATTTAGAAATGTTGATGACAACGAGGGAGTAAATTTAGTTGGACCCGTATGGCTTGAAGAGGGGGGAGCTGAGTTTGCAGGCGTTTGGTACTCATCTTTAAAAGGATGGGTAAACTATAATGAAAATTGGATAAATTATTTGGATGAAGCCAGAAGTGTTATTTCTGACGCTGCATCGAGAGGGGATATAGTTTCTTTGAGGGATTACGAGACTAGATATTCGATTCAGAAAGTAGAATCTTCTGAAAATCTAACGGGCACATCAAGAGAATTCGCATATGCATATTCAGGAGGTGGACTAGCACATATATACTTAATTAGTAAGGGCTTTACTGATTTAAATAATTCAATGATTGAGTATTACAGGAACATAGCAGAATTAGAAAGGGAACATATTGGCGAGGGATATATTTATGCATTTGAGGAATATTTTGGAATGCCTTTAGATAGTTTTTATACTGAATTTGACGATTTTATGTTGAAACCTAGAGAAGAACAATTATCTATCCTAGGATTAGAATAAAGCATACTTTGCAAGGTTTAAATGAATCTAACTTTAAACTAAGGTTCATGATATTTACCAATCTAAGAATTTTAGATCTAAAGTATCAGTATAAAGTTACGATAGGAAGATTGGGTAACCACAGAAGATATGTGACTTCTTACAATATTTAATCTCCTAAATAATAGTCTGCAATATCTTCTTCTTTTAAATCAGGTATTTTTAATTCCTTACATTTAATACTATGAAAAAGTTACTTCTTCTACTTTTACTCCCGATAGTTTCTTTTAGTCAAGACTCTTTAATTTGCGTAATTGATAATGCAAACAATTTACTTCCTTCATCATATAATTTGAATGCAAATAATTTAAAAAAAACAAACGACAATAAAGAGACGATGAATCTCTGTGTTGCGGTTGGAGGTAAAGTCTGGAAAGATAACAGTCGAAACTCTTTATATGATAATAATGAACCTCTGATTGAAGGGGTTAATGTTGCTCTCTATAGTGATGATGATGGGGATGGGAATCCTACTAATTGGAATGGAGCTATTAAAACTGATCAAAATGGAGAATATAGGTTTAGTGGTTTAGATCCTGGAAAATATATTGTATTTATTTGGTTAGTTGATAACTGGGGTGTAAATGAACCATTACACAACTTGTACTCTTCACCAATTTTTTCTGCAGACCCTAATAATGATATTATAAATGATAATAGTGGTCCTGGAGAGCAAATGTTTGATTTGTCATTTTATCCTAAACCAAGAGGTCCAAGAGATATACGTAGTGGGATTATTGATCTTTCAATAAACGAAGAACCTACGAATGAAAATGTAGTCATGAATGTTGGAGATTGTTCTGACAGTTCAGAAAACATGACTATTGATTTTGGTTTTTATTCTAAAGAGATTTCTCCTTGTGATTGGATTCCCTCCGGAGATGGACTTTCTGAATTTATATTAGCCTTAAACGCAATGACAAATCATGTGAATGATAACAACTTATTAATTGAAAATCAATTAATAAATCATTTGAACACCATCAAAAGCTATGCATTATGTAATCTTTCGGCTGCAAAAACAGAGATATTTGATTTTACAGATACTTACGAGGAAAACAATCCTCCTGTTTTTTCCAATAATAATAGCCCAGTCAAGTTCTCTGAACTAGCAATTGAGACACAAGCATTCATCTTTTTACAACAAACTATTTTTGATGAACAATATACAGACTCTAATTTAATTAATATGTCAGGAATTAAGTATGAAGCGGCTAACCATTTTCCTGGAGAAGTTAATCAAAATGCTCCAAGAGTTGAAAGTACATTGGTTGAGATTGATGGTAATTATAGTTATGTTCCTGGCGCTAGACATTTAGGTGATACCTGGCCTGCTAAGAGACCTACTGGCTATTATGTAGCTCCAGGAGAGCTAGTTACCATTACAATTCCCAATGATTTTATAGATAAAGAACTCAAAGTAAAGGTTGGTGTTCACGAGAGAGACCATTCAAACCTTGGAGAAACTAATCGATTTTTAAGAATATCCAAAGATTACAAATTAGATAATGAAATAACTACCATTATGAATCCTTTTGGAGGAGGTATTTATATTTTAGTTCCTGAAGGATCAAGCCTAGGTTCATTTAATATTACAATTAATGGGGCTGTTAAAGCTCCTTATTTTTCGTGTAGAAATGAAAATGAGACCAATCTTAGCGTATGGCAAGATGAATTAGCTAGTCAAAACGTTCCATGGGCAGATATAGAAGGAGATAAATTTATGATGACCGTTAGAAGTGATCACCTCTACGGAAATGGTTCAATAAATTTAACAGATCCAACTTTTTTAATGCAAAAATGGGATGAGGTAGCAGATGCCTTTAATTTCATTGGAGGTAGACCTCCTTTCAGATCTCGAGCAGAGTATATCATTTCTGATTCAAGAATACCTGATGGAAGTTATGGAACTGGTTATCCTGCAGTATATGACCAAAATGATGATGGAATGATTCCCACTTCTTTACTTTTTGAAAACAGTTATACTGATGGAGGAGTAACGACATTGTTTCATGAAATGGGACATCTAGAATGGCATCCTACTTTAAATAAAAGTATAGAATCAATAGTTCACTTACCTGCAGTTTACTTATGGAATACCTACGATAACGTTCCATTAGATATAGCTTTTAAATATTCTGCATTTCAGAGATTAACGATGGATCAAACAACTATAGATTGGATTATGACCGATAATTTCAGAAATAATAGACCAATGGAATGTGATCCAACTATAGAGTCAAGTGTTTGCCAAGAAGTTAGATATCAACACAGGGGTCATGCTATGTATGTTGAAATAGCTGAACTTTTCGGCTGGGAAGCCATATATAATACTCATAAAATATTTTATGACGAATGGAAAGATAATGACCAAGAAGAATGGAATTTCATGAATCCTTCTAATGGAAATAGCATAGAAGGTGATGAATTAATCCTAGCAGCATCTAATTCTAACCAAGTTAACATGGCTCCGCTTTTTCATTTTTGGGGACTTCACCCATCAAATTCAATAATGAGTCAATTAAATAGCTTACCTAATTCCTGTCAGATATATAACAGAATTCTTCACTATAAATCAATAACCCCTGATAATACTGAAGAATTTAAAACATGGTATGATTTGAATTATGAACCAGTAGGTGGAGTTCAACAAGTTAGGTATGACTATGCACTAAGTAATTATGATTCCGATAATTACAGTCAAAAAATAAATGAGCAAATTGATTTTATTATTGAAACTTACTTTGGTGATGAAAATTATAACTCTAATGGTATAATTGAATGTCCTGATAACCTTATACAAGAACCTTTTAATCCTCCAGCCAATAACTTTAATGTTGGAGTTGTTGGTGCTTCATGTGTTGGTCAAAGTAGTGGTAAAATAAACATTTTATTAGTTGACCAATCTAAAAACTATATAGCTTCTTTAGATGGAAATGAATTTATTAATTTTAATCTCACTAAAGGATACAGTCAATCCTTTGAAAACCTAAGTGCTGGGGTTCATCAGGTGTGTTTTTCTGTAGATGTTGATGCTAATTTTACTAGGTGCTTCTCCCTTAACGTAACAGAACCGCAACCACTATCAGTTTATTCCAGAGTAAATCCTTCCAAAAAATCAGTGACCATAAATATGGAAGGATCAAACCGTTATACTGTAAAGTTAAATGGTGAAACATCAATTATTGACTCTAGCTCTTCAGAGCTTCAATTAAAAGCTGGAATTAATTTTTTAGAAGTTTATACAGATCAAGAATGTCAAGGGGTCTATACCGAAGAAATTTTTGTTAGTGAAGAAGTTCAATACTATCCAAACCCAACTAGTGGATCTGTTCAGGTGTTTGTCTCTGGAGAAGATACTCAGATAAATCTAAGCATTAATGGAGTTAACGGTTATTGTTATTCTGATCAATCAGTCGCCGTATCTAGTTCAAGAAAAATTGCTTTGGACCTGTCTTCATTTAATAATGGGGTATACATTATTCACGTTGAAGGACCAACAGTTAGTAAATCATTTAAGATAATTAAAAAATAGGCTTTTATACCTTCATTTGTTCCTTTCCAGGTCACTGGGGATTAATGAAAGGTAAGCTTGTTGTTAAGTAATATTGTTTAAAAAAGAAATCTATTATAAAGACCAGGCTTTTCCTCCAGTGGTCT
>Ga0209709_10001074_pt1 | contig 25609 bp, 21 predicted proteins | sample ArcticOcean_MG_C_2_FD_187435 | JGI IMG/M metagenome (GOLD analysis project Ga0209709, IMG submission 187435) | Marine microbial communities from western Arctic Ocean - ArcticOcean_MG_CB4_136 (SPAdes) (version 2) | ecosystem: Environmental > Aquatic > Marine > Oceanic | place: Arctic Ocean...
GTTGTATTAGAAGGTCATGCTGATGAAAGAGGTACAAGAGAGTACAACTTAGCATTAGGTGAAAGAAGAGCTAATTCAGCAAAAGACTATTTAATGACTTATGGAATTTCTTCAGACAGAATTGCAGTATTAAGTTACGGTAAAGAAAAACCTGTGGATTCAGGCTCTAACCCTTTAGCTTGGTCAAAAAATAGAAGATCTGTTACAGTTAAAGCTAACTAGTAAAATTAATTTATAAAAAGACCCTATTACTTACGTATATAGGGTCTTTTTTTTGCCATCATTATAATTACTACTCAATATATTATGTTTAATTATAAAAAACTAATTCAGTTAAAATTAACATTTTTATTAATTTTTTTATCTAATGTTGTATTTGCAGACAACCATAATTTAAATGAAGTCTTAGAGTTAATACAAAAAGATTTAAAAACCTTAGAAAAAGCAGTTTATTCTGGCTCAATTAATACAGAAAACTCAAATAATCAAACAGGATTTGATGAAAATTCAGAAGATGTTTTGACAAGACACCTATTGAAGTTATCAGAGGTAGAGAGTCAATTTCGAGAACTTACTAATAAGTTTGAAGAAATAAATTTTAAAATAGATAAGTTATCTAATAGACTCTCCAAAGTTCAAGCTGACAATCAATTACGATTTCAGGATATTGAAAACTCCCTATCTTCAGGTGAACTTAATCAAAAATTAACATCTAAACCAAAAGAACAGCTAGAAAAAAAACTACCAGGATCTTCACAACCACAAGACTTGGGTTCAATTTCATATAAAGATACAGAAACTAATGAAACTACTCAAAAAATAGAATCTGTAGAAACTACCTCTTCAATAGTAACCGAAACATTTGAAGCAGAACAAAACATACTACCCAAAGATACTCCAGAAAAACAATATGAATTCGCAACTAGTTTTTTGAAAGTAGGTGATTATACTACAGCGGAGAGAGCCTTTAGAGAGTTTGTAAAGACAAACCCAGAACACAAACTAGCTGGCAATGCTCAGTATTGGTATGCTGAAACATTTAGAATTAGACAGCTTTATACTGATGCGGCAACAGCTTATCTTGAGGGATATCAAGCATACCCAAAAGGTGAGAAGGCTCCTATAAATTTATTAAAACTTGGTGTATCAATGGTTCAAATAGGGGAGAAAAAGCAAGGTTGTAAAATGATTGAGGGAGTTGAAAAACAATACCCTAAAGCTAACCAATCTGTGCTTCAAAAAGCAAAGTATGAATCTAAAAAATTTGAGTGTTCAAAGCAAAAATCATAAAAAAATTCTTAGCTACCTTAATAATAAAAAAATATCTAAAATATTTAAAGAATTTTCAAATTCTTTAAAGGATAAAGAAAATCTTGCAATTGCAGTTTCTGGAGGCCCAGATAGTTTATCGTTGGCCTTTTTAGCTAAGTGTCATTCATTAAAAAATAAAGTTAAAGTTAAGTATTTTATTATTGATCATAAACTTCGAAAAGAGTCTTCTTATGAAGCAATCACTGTAAGAAATATTTTAAAAAAAATTGATATTGATTGTAAAATTTTACCCTGGAATGGAAAAAAACCACTAAAAAATATTCAAGCATTAGCTAGAGACAAGAGGTATTTCCTATTAGCAAATGAGTGTAGAAAAAATAATATTAATAATTTATTATTGGGACATCATTTAGATGATTTATCTGAAAATTTTTTAATTAGAATAGTTAGAGGCAGTGGATTAAATGGTTTAATTTCATTTAATAAAGAGACAAAGTATAAAAACCAAAAATTAGATATTGTAAGACCATTACTAGATGTAGAAAAAAAAGATTTAATCTATCTTGCCAAAAAAGTATTTAATTTTTTTATCAAAGATCCTTCCAATATAAATGAAGAGTTTAAAAGAACTAGAATTAGATATTTACTACAATCATTAGAAAAAGAAGGTCTAGATAAAAAAAAACTTATATTGACTATTAACAATCTAAAAGACTCGGATAGATCAATTAAGTTTTATTTAGATAAAAATTTGAAGAAGAATGCAATTTATTTAAAAAAAAAAAATGTTTATATTCTAAATCAAAATTTCTTTGATCAATCGCATGAGATAATCTTTAGATCTTTAACAAAAATTATACAAATGTTAGGGAAAAAATATTACCCTGTTAGAGGCAAAAGTATCAATGTACTAATTAAAGGAATTAACGCTAAGTCATTTTCAAAAGTTACTCTGGGTGGGTGCTTTATTGAGAGAGTAAATCAAACTATATTAATATCTAAAGAAAGTTAGTATTAAGTCTAAATTTTGTACCAATTTGACACTTGTTTAATTCATAAAAATTATTATCTTATAGGTATGAATATGAAGAATTTAGCGATGTGGGCTGCAATTGTTTTTTTAACAATCGGTCTTTATAATATGTTTAAAAACCCTCAAGCAAATGTGGGTAAAAATAATTCAATCATATTTTCAGAATTCTTGAAAGAAGTTGATAATGGCGGAGTTGTAAAAGTAGACATACAAGGAAACAACATAAGAGGAGTCCTTGCAAATGGAAACTCCTTTTCAACATATTCACCAAATTACCCAAACTTAATCGAAAAATTATCTAGTAAAGGAGTAAGTATTTCAGCTGCTCCTTTAGAAGATAAGATGCCATCATTATTTGGAGTTTTATTATCATGGTTTCCGATGTTATTGCTAATTGCTGTTTGGATTTTCTTTATGAGGCAAATGCAAGGTGGAAAAGGTGGAGCTATGGGCTTTGGTAAATCTAAAGCAAAATTGATGAATGAATTAAAGGGCAAAGTAACATTTAATGATGTTGCCGGTATTGAAGAAGCAAAAGAAGAAGTTGAGGAAGTTGTTCAATTTCTAAAAGATCCAAAAAAATTTAGTAGACTTGGTGGAAAGATACCAAGAGGATGTTTATTAGTTGGTCAACCAGGAACAGGTAAAACTTTACTAGCAAGAGCGATAGCTGGAGAGGCAGGTGTTCCATTCTTTACTATTTCAGGTTCAGATTTTGTTGAAATGTTTGTTGGTGTTGGAGCTTCAAGAGTTAGAGATATGTTTGAACAAGGTAAAAAAAATTCGCCTTGTATTATTTTTATTGATGAAATAGATGCAGTCGGAAGAAGTAGAGGAGCTGGTTTAGGTGGTGGAAATGATGAAAGAGAACAAACTTTAAACCAATTATTAGTTGAGATGGATGGTTTTGAAACTAATGAAGGGGTTATAATTATTGCAGCCACAAATAGACCTGATGTGCTAGATCCAGCTTTACTTAGACCAGGTAGATTTGATAGACAAGTAGTTGTTGGACTTCCAGATATTATTGGAAGAGAAAAAATATTAAAGGTGCATGTTAAAAAAATAAAAATGGCACCAGATGTAAATTTAAGAACTGTAGCAAGAGGAACTCCAGGGTTTTCAGGGGCAGATTTAGCAAATATAGTTAATGAAGCAGCATTGCTTGCGGCTAGAAAAAATAAAAGAATAGTCACACTATCTGAATTTGAAGAAGCTAGAGATAAAGTGATGATGGGAGCCGAAAGAAGATCGATGGTAATGACAGAGGAAGAAAAAACTCTAACTGCTTATCATGAGGCAGGACACGCCATAGTTACTATCAATGAAGATGCAGCCCACCCCATTCATAAAGCAACAATTATTCCAAGAGGAAGAGCCTTAGGTATGGTTATGCAATTGCCAGAAAGGGATGAATTATCTCAAACAAGAGAACAGCTTCATGCTCAATTAGCTATAGCTATGGGAGGAAGAGTGGCAGAAGAAATTATTTTTGGTGAAGATAAGGTTACAACTGGAGCATCAAGTGATATTGAACAGGCGACTCAAAGAGCAAGAGCTATGGTAATGAGAGCAGGCCTTAGTAAAGAATTAGGACCAGTTGCTTATGGAGCAAATGAAGAAGAGGTATTTTTAGGAAGATCGGTTGCTAGAACACAAAACATGTCTGAAGAAACTGCCAAAAAAGTAGATTCAGAAATTAGAAAAATTGTAGATAAAGGTTATGAAAGAGCAAGAAAAGTTTTAACTGAAAAAATTGATGACTTGCATAAACTAGCAAAGGCCCTACTAACTTATGAAACGCTTTCAGGTGAAGAGATAGAAAATTTAATAAATAAAAATATATACCCAAACAATAAAGAAGATTTGAAAGCCGAAGATGATGACAAAGGTTCAGCTTTAAGCTCAATGGGTCTTAAGCCAAAAATAGTTCATTAAAAATAAATGAAAAAGTATTACACAAGAGCGTGTAATTTTGTTTATGGTAAATCATCAATAAAATTTGTTAATCAAAAACAAACTCTTCCATTAAATGGTAATAAAGAAATTTCATTTAGTAAAATAGAAATTATTTCAAGAGATTCAAAAAAAAAAATTAATCTTGAGGATGTAAAAAAACTAAATAAAACATTGAGAAAAAAAATTGAAAATGACCTAAAAATTATTACTAAAAAAAATAAAAATTTTTCAAAACTAAATTTTAGGAAAATTCCAAATATAATGGGAGTATTAAACTTAACACCAGATAGTTTTTCTGATGGTGGAAAATTTAATAAAAGAAAAGCAGGAGTAAATCATGCAATAGATTTATTTAAATTTGGAGCAGATATAGTTGATGTGGGTGGAGAATCTACAAGACCAGGATCTAAATCTGTAAGCAAAGAAGTAGAATGGAATAGAATAGAAAAAATAATAAAAAAAATTAGTAAAAAAATTCCATTGTCATTGGATACAAGAAAATCAGAAATTATGAATAAAGGAATTAAAGTAGGAATTAAGCTTATAAATGATGTTTCAGGACTGAGTTATGACTCTAAAACAATTCAGGTATTAAAAAAAAATAAAATACCCTTTGTTGTTCAGCATTCACAAGGAATTCCAGAAAATATGCAAAATAATCCAAATTATCGAAATGTATTATTAGATGTATATGATTTTTTTGAAGAAAAAATAAAAATTTTAAGATTCAATGGTATAAAACATAACAATATCATAATTGATCCAGGTATTGGTTTTGGAAAAAATTTGAAACATAATATGAATTTAATTAAGTATGTTTCTATTTTTCATACCCTTGGTTTTCCTATACTACTCGGAGTATCTAGAAAGAATTTTATTAAGGATTTGTCTGGAAAAAATGATACTAATGAAAGGATAGGAGGAACAATTGCTTCCTCTCTATACTCAATGATGCAAGGAGTTCAAATTTTAAGAATCCACGATGTACAAGAATTAATACAAAGCATAAAAGTATTTAATCAATTGATAAAAAGTTAATGACAAAAAAATATTTTGGAACGGATGGAATAAGGGGCATTGTAAACAGTAGAAATATTAACGGTGATATGTTTTTTAAATTTGGCCTAGCCTCAGGAACATATTTTAAAACACAAAAGAAAATTAAACAAATAGCAATAATTGCAAAAGACACCAGACTATCTGGCTATACGTTAGAGCCCGCATTAGTTTCTGGACTTACATCAGCTGGAATGCATGTTTATACATTGGGACCCCTACCAACTAATGGTCTAGCAATGTTAACAAAAGCCATGAAAGCAAATATGGGCATTATGATTACCGCATCACATAACCCATATTATGATAATGGATTAAAGTTATTTGGCCCAGATGGCTTAAAGTTGTCTGATAAAATAGAAAAAAAAATAGAGAATTTAATTGATAAAAAAATTGAAAATAGCCTATCAAAGCCAAAAGAATTAGGACGTGTAAAAAGGTTAGAAAGCGGAAATAAAGATTATATTAATATATTAAAAAAAAATTTCCCCAAGAATTTCAACCTTAGAGGTTTAAGAATAGTTATTGATTGTGCTAACGGCGCTGGATATATGGCTGGCCCCGAATTACTTAAATCATTAGGTGCAGAAGTAATTGCAATTGGAATAAAACCCAATGGTTTAAATATTAATGATAATTGTGGATCAACATTTCCAAATAAAATTAAATCTATAGTTAAAAAATATAAAGCACATATAGGCATTTCTCTTGATGGTGATGCGGATAGAATTATTATGTGTGATGAAAAGGGAAATATAATTGATGGAGACCAAATAATTGCTGCTCTAGCAATTAGATGGAAAAGAAAAAAAATGTTAAGAGGAGGTGTTATTGGTACTTTAATGTCCAACTATGGATTAGAAAAATTTTTTAAATCACAAAAAATAAATTTTATAAGAGCCAATGTAGGTGATCGCCATGTAAAAGAAAAGATGCAAAAAAATAACTTCAACTTAGGTGGAGAGCAATCTGGACATATTATTCTAGGTAAATTTGCAACTACTGGAGATGGCCTATTAGTTGCGTTGGAAGTTTTATTTTCTTTAAGAAAAGGAAATAAAGCTAGTAATTTTTTTAATACATTCAAAAAAATACCACAAATCTTAAAAAATATTGATGTAAAAGATAAAAGTATAATTAATAATATACATGTAAAAAAATCTATTAAAGATGCAGAAAAATTGATGTTAGGACAAGGGAGAATATTAGTTAGAAAGTCAGGAACAGAATCTAAAATTAGAATAATGGGTGAATGCGAAAATAGTAAACTGCTTCAAAAGTGTATAAATATAATATCAAGAAATATTAAATAAATTGAAACCAAAATCCAAAATATTAATTATTGCTGGATCAGACTCGTCTGGTGGTGCGGGTATACAGGCAGATATTAAAACTATTACTGCTTTAGGCTCATACGCAATGACTGCAATAACGGCTGTAACAATTCAAAATACGACAGGCGTTAAATCAATTGTCTCCATTAACCCAAAAGAAATTTCTAATCAAATTGAATTTACTTCAAGAGATATTAAACCAGATGCCATAAAAATTGGAATGCTACATTCTACAAAAGTTATAAAATCTGTAATTCGCTCATTAGATCTTATTAAAGTTAAAAAAATAATCTTAGATCCAGTTATGATTGCTAAAGGAGGAGCTAAGCTAATAGACGAGAAAGCAGTCCAATTACTAAAAAATGAATTAATAAAAAAAGTTAGTTTAATAACTCCAAATATTCCAGAAGCTGAAATATTAACTAATACTAAAATAAAAACTAAAGAAGACATGATTTTTGCTGCTAGTATGTTGATTGAGTTTGGTGCAAAAAATGTTTTCATAAAAGGAGGTCATCTAGATTCTAAAGTGGTCCAAGATATCTTTGTTAACAAAAAAGAGATTATGCTTATAAAAAATAGAAGAATTACAACTAGCAATACACATGGAACTGGCTGTACGTTGTCATCTGCGATTTCTGCATTCTTTGCATGTGGAAAAACCTTAAAGAAATCTTGTGAGCTAGCTACTATGTATGTAAATAATTCCATAAGATCTAACCTTAATTATGGTAAAGGCCATGGTCCTATAAATCATTTAAGTTCAATAATTATAGATAAAAAATTTAGATAATGAAAAATGTAGTTGTAGTTGGTTCGCAGTGGGGAGACGAAGGAAAAGGTAAAATAGTTGACTGGTTATCAGATCAAGCAGATGTTGTTATTCGATTTCAAGGAGGTCATAACGCTGGGCACACATTAGTAATTAACGGAGTTATTTATAAATTAAGATTACTTCCCTCAGGAATTGTTAGAAAAAATAAAATATCTATTATTGGTAATGGGGTTGTGGTTGACCCTTGGGCATTATTAGAAGAAATTGATGAAATTAAATCTAAAGGAGTTGAAGTAAATGTGGATAATTTTATGATATCAGAGTCCGCAAACCTTATTTTACCCTTTCATAGAGAAATGGATGAAATAAGAGAAGATGCAGCGGGTAAAGGAAAGATTGGGACTACAAGGCGTGGAATTGGACCAGCTTATGAGGATAAAGTAGGAAGACGATCTATTCGTGTAATGGATTTAAGATCTGAAACAAACCTTGATCACAGATTAGAAACGGTACTTCTTCACCATAATGCAATTAGAAAAGGATTGGGGAAAAAAATTTTTGAAAAAGACAAACTAAAAGAAGACTTATTAAAAATTGCTCCAGAAATATTAAAGTTTTCTCAACCAGTATGGCTTAGAATTGATGAGTTTAAAAAACAAAAGAAACGAATACTATTTGAGGGTGCACAAGGAATTTTACTAGACGTTGATCATGGTACATATCCCTTTGTGACATCATCTAATACCGTTGCATCTAGCGCTGCTACAGGAACTGGCTGTGGACCAAACTCTATTCATTATGTACTTGGTATAACTAAAGCTTACACAACTAGAGTTGGAGAAGGTCCATTTCCTACAGAATTAACTGATGAGATGGGAGAGCTGCTTGGTTCAAGAGGAAAAGAATTTGGAACGGTAACAAGTAGAAAAAGAAGATGTGGTTGGTTTGACGGGGTTTTAGTTAGACAAACAATAAAAATTTCAGGAATAGATGGAATTGCATTAACTAAATTAGATGTACTAGATGAGGTTGATGAAATTAAAATGTGTGTTGAGTATGAATTAGACGGAAAAAAAATGGATTATCTTCCTGCTGCAGTTGAAGACCAGTTAAAGATAAAACCAATTTATAAAACTTTTCCTGGATGGAAAAGTTCTACTCAGGGGGTCAAAAATATTGAAGCTTTACCAGAGAATGCAAAAAACTATATTTATGCTTTAGAAGACTTTATAGGCACAAAAATTTCGAGTATTTCGACAAGCCCTGAACGAGACGATACGATTCTCTTAGAGAATCCTTTTGAAGTTTAGTTTACTGGAAGTAAATTTTTAGATTTAGCTGATAATAACATGTGCTTTTGAAGTTTCTCAAAAGCTTTATTTTCTATTTGTCTAATTCTTTCTCTACTAATTTTATATTTTTTACTCAAATCCTCAAGTGTTGTAGGTTCATCATTTAACCTTCTAGAGTATAAAATTTCTCTTTCTCTTTCATTAAGAATTTTGATAGAATCTTTCAACAGGCTTTGTCGTTGTCCCATCTCTTCTTGGTGTGCGAATTTAAGATCATGATCTAGTTCTTTATCAACTAACCAGTCTTGCCACTCATCACCATCTTCTCCTACATGGGCATTTAAAGAAAACTCTTTACCGGAAAGTCTTCTATTCATTGAAATAACCTCATGTTCGCTAACATCTAATTTATTGGCTATTTCATTTACATGCTCTGGTCTTAAATCTCCTTCGGACTGAGGTGCAATTTGATTTTTAATTTTCTTTAAATTAAAAAATAATTTTTTCTGAGCAGTTGTTGTTCCTATTTTAACTAAACTCCAAGATCTTAGTATATACTCTTGAATAGAAGCTCTAATCCACCACATTGCATAGGTAGCTAGTCTAAACCCCTTTTCTGGTTCAAATTTTTTAACTGCTTGCATCAAACCAACATTTCCTTCTGAAATCATTTCATTAATTGGAAGGCCATACCCTCTATAACCCATAGCAATTTTTGCAACAAGCCTCAGATGGCTAGTTACAAGTTTCTCTGCAGCTTTAACGTTTCCTGTTGTTTTCCAATTTTTTGCTAGCATATATTCTTCTTCAGCCGCCAACATAGGAAATTTTTTAATTTGCTCAAGATAAACGGATAAACCACCTTCATTTGAAAGTGCAGGAAGATTGCTGTTCATCGTAGTTCTCATAAGTTGTATTTATTTAATTAATTATTGTAATATTTCAAGATCTTATTTGCTAGTGTTTCTAAGCAATAATAAGATATTTTCAAGTTCTTGTGGCAAAATTGAGGTAAAAGTCATTTCATCATTAGTTTTGGGGTGAATGAAGCCCAGTGTATGAGCGTGCAGAAATTGTCTATCCAACTTATAAATTAGATTTCCTAGACTAGTGTCGATATTTTTAAGCTTTTTATATTTCTTTTTATACTTTCCATCACCCATAATGCTGTTGCCCATATGTGTCATGTGAACTCTTATCTGGTGTGTTCTTCCCGTTTCCAATCTACACTCGACCAAACTTAGTGTAGGAGTTTTATCATTTTCAAAAATTTCTATAGTTTTATAATTAGTTATTGCTCTTTTCCCCTTAGAACTACTCACTTCCATCATTTGTCTATTCTTTGAACTCCTAGTTATAAAAGTATCAATTTTTCCAGATGAAGGTCTAAGTTTTCCCCAAATTAAAAGTTGATAAACCCTTGAAATTGTATGTTCACTAAATTGATGAGATAAATTTTCATGTGTAATATTATTTTTTGCTATAACTATTAACCCAGAGGTATCTTTATCTATTCTGTGCACAATACCTGGTCTTAATTCATCTCCAATTGTAGATAATGAATCTTTATTATAGTGCATTAAGGCATTAACGATTGTTTTATCATAATTACCAGCTCCTGGATGCATGATTATCCCAGCAGGCTTATCAATTACTAATAAATCATCATCTTCATAAACAATTTCTAATTTAAAATCATAAGGCTTTAATGAAGCTTCTTTTGGTTCTGGAATTTGAAGGTCTACTTTATCACCAGTACATATTTTTTTTGAAGGACTATTAACAATTATATTATTTAACTTTAATTTTTCTTTTAGAATTAGATTTTTGATTCTAGTTCTGCTAATCAACTTTTCTCTTTTGTTGACGAATACATCAAGTCGAAGATTATTCTCATCTGTCTCAACTATTAAATTAATGTTTTTTTCCATAAAATGTAATATTAATACTATATGCGCCGCTAGCTCAACTGGATAGAGCACCAGATTTCGAATCTGGGGGTTATAGGTTCGACTCCTATGTGGCGCACCATAAGCCAATTAAAGTATCTAACAATTAGATGCCCTCTGCAATCTGTCATTTATAGCTTTCCCCAGCCCTTTATTAGAAATTTTTTCTACAGCAATAGATTTGTACCCTTTATTTTTTATTTTTCTTAAACAAGAGTAAAGGTTTTTTGCAGCTTCATTTAAGTTATTTTTAGTGGTTAAATAAAAATAATTTTTTGATTTAGTTTTTCTTTTTTTTATCAATATAAATGCTTCATTATTTTTTGGCTTAATTATATTCATTCTCAGAGGGATACCTGGGGAATAATGTAGACGAGTTTGGCCTGGTACAATTTTTTTCTTAGGGTTAATGGCTATATCCAATTTAAATCCTAAAGTTTTTTGAATTTTTGAAATATCTAAACCACCCAATCTTAATATGCTGGGCTTACCTATAAGATTAATAATAGTGGATTCGATGCCAATTGCACATGCGCCACCATTTAAAATATATTTAATTTTATTACCAAATTCTTCTTTAACATCTTTTACTTTAACTGCACTTACTTTTGTAGAGATATTAGCACTAGGTGCTGCTAGTGGGTAATCTAATTGTTTTAGTAAATTTTTAAATAGAGTATGTTTTGGAAATCTTACCGCCAAGCTTTTTTGACTGTTGGTAACATATTTAGAAATTTTAGAATCTTTCTTTAATTTCAATACGTATGTTATTGGACCAGGAGAAAATTTTTTATAAAGTTTGATGAAATTGTCATTTATTAAACAATCTCTTTGTAGAGAATCGATATCGTGATAATGTACGATTAAAGGGTTATTTTTAGGCCTTTTTTTTAAATTAAAAATCTTTTTTACTGCCAAATCCATGTAGGCATTAGCTGCTAAGCCATAAACAGTTTCGGTTGGGATGCCTATACAGTAATTTTTATTAAGGTATTTTTTTGCTTTTTTGATATTTGATTGATTAGATTTCATGTATTAATAATTACTATTATATGAAAGATAAAAATTTACCACCTGATAATAACGCACAATCTCTTGAAGAGCTAACAAAAGAAGCAAATAACATTATTGAATCCTTAGAAGCAGAAAAAGATCTTCAGAACTCAATTAATTCTTATCAAGAGTTATTAAAATTAAATAATATTATTGAAAAAAAATTTCATAAGAACACAAAAATAATTAATGAAGAAACAAAGAAAAAAATCAAGAATATAACCTCAAAGAAAAATGATAAATAAACTTGTTAGAATAGCAAAAGATACTAATTTATTTTTAAAGAAGTTTATTAAGAAACAGAAAAGAACAGAATTGGTCACAGCCATGGAGTATAGCTTATTTCCAGGAGGGAAAAAAATTAGATCAAAAATTTTACTAGATATAGGAGGTGTATTTAAAATTGAATATAAAAAATTAATTGCCATAGGTGCTGCAGTAGAGTGTATTCATGCTTATTCACTCATTCATGATGATTTACCCTGCATGGATAATGACAAGCTAAGAAGAGGAAAACCTTCTACGCATATTAGATTTGGTGAGTCTACAGCAGTGCTTGCGGGAAATTCACTTTTAACAATGGCTTTTGAAATTTTAACTAATTCAAACTTAAAGATTAATGAAAAAACTAAGGTAGATTTAGTTCAAAAATTATCTAAGTCTTCAGGGCATTTAGGAATTGCTGGGGGTCAATATTTAGATCTAAGTTTTGAAAAAAAAAATATCTCAAAAAATAAAATTATAGATATGGAGATAAAAAAAACAGGAAGGTTGTTCAGTTTTTGTTGTGCAGTACCAGCTATTATTAAAAATAAAAATAAAAAAGACATAAATTTTTTTGAAGATATTGGTGCGAATATTGGTCTTTTATTTCAAATAGCAGATGATCTTATCGATTTTAAAGGATCTTCTAAAATTGCAGGAAAAATAACTGGGAAAGATAAGAAAAAAGGTAAAGCTACTTTAATCAGTTTACTAGGATATCAAAATGCTATTAAGTATAGTGATAAAATCAAATTTAAAATAATTAAAGATTTAAAAAAGTATAGCTCAAACTCTAATAATTTAAATGAGACTTTAGATTATATTTTAACAAGAAATAAATGACACAAGAATATAAATTTTTAAACAATATTAATTTTCCATCTGATTTAAGAAAGTTATCTGAAAATAATCTTCAAGAGGTGTCTAATGAAGTTAGAACAGAAATGATTAATGCTGTTTCTGAAACTGGTGGGCATCTAGGGGCAGGCTTGGGTGTTGTTGAGTTAACAGTTGCCTTGCATTACATATTTGATACTCCCAATGACAAACTAATTTGGGATGTGGGTCACCAAACTTATCCTCATAAAATTCTAACAGGAAGGAAATCTAAAATTAAAACTTTAAGACAAGGTAATGGTCTGTCTGGATTTACTAAAAGATCTGAAAGTGAGTATGATCCTTTTGGTGCCGCACATAGCTCAACATCTATATCTTCGGCATTAGGAATAGCTGAAGCAAATAAGCTATCCAATAAATCAAACAACGTAATTGCCGTTATTGGAGATGGGGCAATTAGTGCGGGTATGGCCTATGAAGCCATGAATAATGCAGGTGCTTCAAAAACAAAAATGATTGTTATTTTAAATGACAATGACATGTCTATCGCAAAACCTGTAGGTGCTATGAGAACTTATTTAGCAAAACTTTTAACAGGAAAAATTTATTTTAATTTAAGAGAAACATTTAAATTAATTACTTCAGCTTTTTCTAAAAGATTTAGTGCAAAAGCAGGAAAAGCTGAAGATTTTTTACGTTCAGCTGTAACGGGCGGTACTCTTTTTAATTCTTTGGGATTTTATTATGTTGGTCCAATTGATGGACACGATTTGACAACTCTTCTACCAATTTTAAAAAATGCAAGAGACTCAAAACACCAAGGCCCGATTATGATTCACATTAAAACTAAAAAAGGAAAAGGTTATTCATATGCTGAAAAAGCAACGGATCATTATCATGGTGTATCAAAATTTGATGTTGTAACTGGAGAGCAGGTAAAAAGTGGAACTAATCTACCAGCCTATACAAAAGTTTTTGCAAATACTTTGGTTAAACATGCTGAAAGAGATAGCAAAATTGTCGGTGTTACAGCTGCAATGCCAGGTGGAACAGGAATGGATATTTTTGCTAAAAAGTTTCCAAAAAGAATGTTTGATGTGGGGATTGCTGAACAGCATGGAGTTACTTTTGCTGCAGGATTAGCAACCGAAGATTATAAACCTTATGTTGCAATCTATTCGACTTTTCTACAAAGAGCATACGACCAAGTGGTTCATGATGTGGCGATTCAAAGTTTACCTGTGAGGTTCATAATTGATAGAGCAGGTTTGGTAGGTGCTGATGGATCAACTCATGCTGGCTCATTCGATATTACATATCTTTCTACACTTCCTAATTTTATAGTCATGGCCCCAAGTGATGAAGCAGAACTAGTCAAAATGATTAATACTTCGATAGATATTAACGATCAACCGTGCGCTATTAGATACCCAAGAGGAACTGGAGTTGGTTTGGAATTGCCATCTATAGATAAGAAAATAGAAATAGGAAAAGGAAGGGTTATTCAAGAAGGAAAACAAGTTTGCATTTTGAGTATAGGAACAAGATTAGAAGAATGTAAAATTGCTGCTGAAGAGTTAAAGAATAAGGGAGTTAATTCAACAATAGTTGACGCACGGTTTGCTAAACCTTTGGATCAAGAGCTTATTTTAAAGTGTGCCAGAGAACATGAGGTAATGATTAGTATAGAAGAGGGATCAATAGGAGGGTTCGGATCTCATGTTGAAAACTTATTATCAGAAAAAGGCATATTTGATAAAGGTTTAAAATTTAGATCTATGACATTGCCTGATACTTTTATAGAACAAGATAATCCTAAAAAAATGTACGATACTGCTGGGCTTAATGCGTCTCAAATTTCAAAAAAAATACTAGATATCTTATTTACAAAAGATTCGATTAAAGTAGTTAAAAATTAAATTTAGAATATTAGCTGCACTGAGCTTTGTTCATTAAGTAATGATCTAATAGAACACAATTCATCATTGCCTCACCAACAGGTACTGCACGTATTCCAACGCAAGGGTCATGCCTGCCTTTAACTGAGATGGTGGTATTTTTTCCAAATTTATCTATAGTTTTTCTAGTTGATAAAATAGAAGAGGTTGGCTTAACAGCGAATGAAACAATAATTTCTTGTCCAGTTGAAATTCCTCCAAGAATTCCACCTGCATTATTAGAATTAAATTTTAATTTTTTACCTTTTTGCGAAATTTCATCTGAGTTTTGCTCTCCACTTAATTGAGCAGATCTCATTCCTGAACCAATATTAACACCTTTAACAGCATTAATACTCATCATTGCAGAAGCGATATCCATATCCAATTTAGAATAAATAGGAGCGCCTAAACCAACAGGAATTCCTCTAGCTCTTACTTCAATAACTGCACCACAAGATGACCCAGATTTTCTTATATTTAGCAAATATTTTTCCCAAAGTTTTAACATATTTTCATCAGGACAAAAAAATGGATTTTTATTAATTATTTGATCACTCCATTTAGCAGTATCACATCTCAATATTCCTAATTGAGTAACAGCACCTACTACCTTAAATTTTTTACCTAATTTATTTTCTAAAACTTTTTTAGCAATTGCACCTGCGGCAACTCTTGCAGCCGTTTCTCTTGCAGAAGACCTTCCACCACCTCGGTGATCTCTTATTCCATATTTTTTAAAATATGTAAGATCAGCATGCCCAGGTCTAAATTTATCTTTGATATCTCCATAATCTTTTGACCTCATATCTTGATTGTAAATAATTAAAGAAATAGGTGTTCCAGTTGTTTTGCCCTCAAATACTCCTGATAAAATTTGAACTTTATCGTCTTCTTTTCTCTGTGTTGTAAATTTTGACTGTCCTGGTTTTCTTTTATTTAACTCAACCTGAATATCTTGTTCTTTTAAGTTTATATTGGGTGGGCAGCCATCAACAACACAGCCTAATGCTGGGCCATGAGATTCCCCCCATGTTGTGAAACGAAATTGCTTTCCAAAAGTATTAAATGACATTATCTATATTATATAGATTATTTTGTTAAAATTATGAATCAAAAAAACTCACTTGGACTTAATAGCTGCTTTTTCGATCTTAATGACCCAATAGAGCTATTTGAAATTTGGATGAATGAAGCGAGAAAGACAGAACTAAATGATCCAAATGCATTAGCGTTAGGAACTTCAGATCAAAATAATACTCCGTCAGTTAGGATGGTCTTATTAAAGGACTTTAACAAAAATGGATTTGTTTTTTACACTAATTTAAATAGTCAAAAAGGAAACGAGTTAAAAAGTAACCCAAAAGCTGTAATGTGTTTTCATTGGAAAACTCTCTTGAGGCAAATACGAATTAATGGAGTAGTGGAAAAAGTATCCAATGAAGTGGCAGATGAATATTACAATACTAGAGGTTATGAAAGTCGAATTGGAGCATGGGCCTCAAAACAGAGTTCTATTTTAAATAATAGAGATGAACTTTTAAATTCAATAGAGGAATATAAGAAAAAATATAATAATAAAAAGGAAGTTCCAAGACCTGATCATTGGTCAGGTTGGAATTTAATCCCTACAAGTATTGAGTTTTGGTTAGATGGTGACAGCAGAATTCACGAAAGACTTAAATATATTAAAGATGATTTAGGAAACTGGACTAGGTCTTTATTAAGCCCTTAGAAACTTCTTTCTAGACTAAACGAAGTAAGATTTTCTAAATTTTTTTTTTCATCACTATCTTTGAATACTGTTAAAGAATTTGAAGCAAGATTAATGAAGTGTTCAGCTTTTCTGTAACATTCTTTAATTATATTATATTTTTTAATAAGCTCTAAGGTAAAGTTTAAATCATCATCTGATCTTGTTTCTTGCTTGAAAATATTTTTTAATTTTTCATTTTCTATAGAAGCCGTATTTTGAAACAATAAAATTACAGGTAAGGTAATTTTACCCTCCAAAAAATCTTTACCAACCTTTTTGCCAAAAATTTTCAGATCAGAATTGTAATCCAAGGTATCATCAGCAATTTGAAACGTTAAACCTAAATTTTTTCCATAAAATTCCAACGCTTGTTTTTCCTTCATCTCTTTATTGGATAAAATTGCACCAACTTTAGTTGCTGCAGAAAAAAGTTCAGCTGTTTTAGCTGTTATAATTTTAAAATAAGTTTCTTCCAACATGTCAACTTCACCTTTATGTTGTAGTTGCAATACTTCACCTTGAGCAATTTTTGATGAAGTTGAGGATAAAAGTTTTAAAACTTCCAAATTTCCATCCTCTACCATCATCTCAAAACATCTGCTTAGAAGATAATCTCCAACTAATACAGAGGAGTGATTTCCCCAAATTGAATTTAAAGTTTTTTTTCCTCTTCTTATATTTCCAAGATCAATAACATCATCATGCATTAAAGTTGCACCATGTATCATTTCCACACATGCAGCTAAATTAATATCTCGACCACCTTTGGTATATCCGCACAACTTAGCAGAACCAAGAGTTAGTAGGGCTCTTAACCTTTTGCCGCCAGTTCCGATATGGTAGTTAGTCATTTTTTGAACTAAATCAACTTCACTCAAGAGTTTTGATTTAATTTTTTCCTCAACTAAAACTAATTTTTCATCAACCGAATCTTTTAGTTGAAAATAAGAATTGTTTATTTGGTTTCTAAGCTGAACTACCGTTCCCATAAAAAATAAGTTAGTATAATTAAGTTATATTTATTACTTATCAATTGACGCACCTTAATCTTCAACTATAAGTAGTCTTTATATTATATCAAAAATTCTATAAGGATTAACAATGTTCTCTTTTTTTAAAAAGAAAAAAATAATAGCCCATATCAAGCTAAATGGCGTCATAGGTAATGCAGGAAAGTTTAAACAAGGTATAGATTTCGCAGGACAAGAAGAGATCATAGAAAAAGCTTTTTCTCTAAAAAAGGCAAAAGCAGTAGCAATTACTATAAATTCACCAGGTGGATCGCCTGTACAATCTCACTTAATTTATAAATTCATTAGAGCTCAAGCCAAAAAAAATAAAAAGAAAGTTATTATATTTGCTGAAGATGTTGCTGCTTCTGGTGGATATTTAATAGCTTGTGCAGGTGATGAAATATATGCAAATTCGAGCTCAATTATTGGCTCTATAGGAGTTATCTACTCATCTTTTGGATTTACAGAGTTAATAAAAAAAATTGGCGTTGAAAGAAGAGTACATACAGCTGGAAAAAATAAAAGTTCACTTGATCCATTTCAAGAAGAAAAAACAGAGGATATTGAAAGACTTAAAAATATTCAATTAGATCTTCATAAAGATTTTATTCAAGTAGTAGAGGAAAGCAGAGGTTCCAAGCTCAATAAAAATGAAATTGAATTATTTTCAGGAGAGTTTTGGGCAGGAAGTAAGGCTAAAGAACTAGGATTAGTGGATGGATTGGGGAATGCAAACGAAGTTTTGAAAGAAAAATTTGGTGAAGATGTGGTTGTTAAAAAATTCGAAAAATCTAAAGGTTGGTTAGGTAAAAAGCTCTCTTCTTCTAGCAATCAAATGGATCAACTGGCTAATATTTTAGAAGAAAGATCTATCTGGCAAAGATATGGCTTCTAAGGAAAAAATTATAAAACCTAAATTTCAATCTTTCCAAGATACTATTTTGAATCTCCAGAAATATTGGAGCAAGCAGGGCTGTGTTGTTCTTCAACCATACGATATAGAGGTAGGAGCTGGAACTTTTCATCCTGCAACAACTTTAAGGTCGTTGGGCCCCAAACCCTGGAAGGCAGCTTATGCACAACCCTCAAGAAGACCTACAGATGGAAGATATGGAGAAAACCCAAATAGATTACAGCATTATTATCAATTTCAAGTTTTAATAAAACCGTCACCAGATAATATTAAAAAACTTTATTTAAATAGTTTGGCTGTAATTGGTATTAATCACAAAGAACATGATATTAGATTTGTTGAAGATGATTGGGAAAGTCCAACCTTAGGTGCTGCAGGACTTGGTTGGGAAGTCTGGTGCGATGGAATGGAAATTACCCAATTTACATACTTTCAGCAGATGGCAGGAATTGAATGTAAGCCAGTTTCAGTTGAAATTACTTATGGCCTTGAAAGAATTTGCATATTTACTCAACAAAAGAAAAATGTTTATGATCTATTATGGAATGACGAAGGCATAAAATATGGAGATGTATTCCTTCAAGCAGAAAAAGAATTTTCTGCATATAATTTTGAACATGCTAATACAGATAATCTATTTAAAATGTTTGATATGTTTGAACTTGAAGCAAAATCATTAGTGGATAAAAAAATTTCACTGCCGGCATACGATCAGTGCTTAAAAGCAAGCCATGTATTTAATATTTTGGATGCAAGAGGAGTTATAAGTGTTGCTCAAAGAGCAGGGTATATAGGACGTATTAGAGACATTACAAAAGCAGTCGCTGAAAGTTGGTTGAGCAGTCAAACAGATTAATGTCAGAATTTTTTTTAGAACTATTTAGTGAGGAAATACCAGCTAGTTTGCAGCGAAACTCACGTAATATTTTACTGGAAAGCTTTCAAAAATTATTTGAAGAAAAACAAATTTTATTTAAGAAAAGCTCATCTTTTTCAACACCCAATCGTCTTATAATTTTATTTGAGGGCCTATCCAAGGAAATAACTCAAAAAGCCGTAGAAATAAAAGGACCAAATATTAATGCTCCAGAAAAAGCTGTAGAGGGCTTTTTAAGATCAAATCAAGTAGATAAAAAAGATCTAATTAAAAAGAAGACAGAAAAAGGAGAGTTCTATTTCTTTAAAAAATTATCAAAAAAAATTAATACAATTAATCTACTAGAAGAATACACCCCTTTAATTCTTGATAAGCTACAATGGAAAAAATCAATGAAATGGGGAACTTATAACTTAAACTGGGCAAGACCCTTAAAATCTATTCTTGCTGTTTTTGATAATAAAAGTTTGGGTTTTAAATTCCATCACCTAACATGCTCTAATACAACATTTATTGACAAAGAATTTGAAGATAAGAAAAAAATATTTAAAGATTTTAAAAGCTATAAAGATTTTTTTAACCAATCAGGCATAATGATAAGTCACATTCTAAGAAAAGAATTTATTACTAAAGAATTTGAAAAAATATCAAAAAAGAAAAATTTTAATATTGAATCTAATAATAAACTTTTAGATGAGGTAACGGATATAGTTGAGCAACCTAATATTATAATTTGTCAGTTTGACAAAAAATTTTTGAATATTCCAAAAGAGATTTTGATAATTACAATGCAATATCATCAAAAATATTTTCCAACTTTTGATAAAAAGGGAAAAATCACAAATGAATTTTTGGTTGTTGCAAATAATAAAGACACTGAGGGTTATATAAAATCAGGAAATGAAAGAGTTGTAGAAGCAAGATTAAGTGATGCTCAATTTTTTTGGGAAAAAAACAAATCTCAAAACCTAGTTAAGCAAGTATCTAAATTAAAAATTATGAACTACTTTAAAGGTCTAGGATCTTATTTTGATAAAATTCAAAGAATGAGAAAACTTGGAGGAATGATCTCGGATGAGTTATTAATTGGTAAGGATCAGGTGGAACTATCAGCATCAATTTGTAAAGTTGATTTAATTTCAGACTTAGTTGGAGAATTTCCAGAACTTCAAGGAATTATGGGTGGTTATTTTGCCTTGGAGCAAGGTTTTGATAAAGAGATAGCTCTTGCAATAAGTGAGCATTATCTACCAACAGGTCTTGATAGTAAAACACCAAATAAACCATTTAGTATTGCCTTAGCTTTAACGGATAAGATTGATACTTTAGTAGGGTTCTTTGGAATTAATCAAAAACCAACAAGCTCAAAAGATCCTTATGCACTAAGAAGATCAGCATTAGGGGTTATAAAATTATTAATTGATAATAATAAAGAATTTAAAATTAAAGATCTCATTAGTTATTCAACTTCTCTGCATAGAGACCAAGGATTTGAGCCATCAAATGATTTATCTCAAAAAGAATTAGCGGAGTTTTTAATGGATAGATTAAAATATTATATGAAAGAAAAAAAAATTAGAGTAGATATTACTGAAGCTAGCATAAGCTCATATGGAATAGATCATATAAATAAAATATATAAAAAAGCCTTAACTTTAAATAACTTAATAAAAAAAGAAATTGGTGAAGATATAATGGCAAGCTACAAAAGAGCCTCAAGCATACTAGAGAGTGAATTAAAAAATAGCAGTCTTGAATTATCAAATACAACGGACCCTGGTATTTTTAAAAATGAATATGAGAAAAATTTATTAAAAAAGATAAATGAATTAAGGAAGTATTTTACGAATATAAATAAAGATGAAAATTATATGGAATCGCTTACAAATTTAGCAGGTGCCAAAAAAGTGGTTTTTGATTTTTTTGATAATGTAAAAGTTAACGATGAAGATAAAAATATTAAAAAAAACAGATTGGAACTTTTGCAAATGTTGTGTAGAACCTTTGATAATTACATAAACTTTTCAAATATTGAGACCAAATAGTGAATAAATTAATTTTAAATTTTAAATCTAAAGAATCAAAAAAAATAAAAAACCCTAAAAATTTTTTGGGCGGAAAAGGTGCCAACCTTTCTGAAATGGGGAGAATAGGCTTACCTGTTCCTCCGGGATTTACCATTTCAACTAAAGTATGTGAACTATTTTATAAAGATAAAAAAAAATTAAACTCACAAATAGTTAATACTATAAAAAAAGAATTAAAAACTATTGAAAAAGAAGTAGGAAAAATATTTGGTGATTTAAAAAATCCGTTACTGCTATCAGTTAGATCTGGTGCTAGAGTTTCTATGCCTGGTATGATGGATACAATTTTAAATTTAGGTTTAAATGATAAAACTGTAATTGCACTTGCAAATAAAACTTCTAATTTGAGATTTGCAAAAGATAGTTATAGAAGATTTATCCAAATGTATGGGAATGTTGTGATGGGTGTCGAGGGCTACCATTTCGAAGAATTGATAGAAAATTATAAATTAACTAAAGGTGTTCTTTTAGATACAGACTTAGATGCAAATGACTGGGAAGGTCTAATAAATGATTTTAAAAAAGTTGTTAAAGATCAAGCGAAAAAAGAATTTCCACAAAATGTGTACGATCAATTACTTGGTGCAATTAGTGCAGTGTTTTTATCTTGGGAGAGTAATAGAGCAAAAGTTTATAGAAAATTAAATCAGATTCCTGCTGAATGGGGAACTGCAGTTAATGTTCAGTCTATGGTATTTGGTAATATGGGAGATGATTGCGCAACTGGAGTTGTCTTTACAAGAAATCCATCTGATGGGGTTAGTGAAGTGTATGGAGAATACTTAATTAATGCACAAGGAGAAGACGTTGTAGCTGGAACAAGAACACCTCAATATATAACAAAAAAAGCAAGAAAAGATGCAAAGGCAAAAGAAGCTTCTATGGAAGAATCTATGCCAAAAGTTTTTAAACAATTAGACAAAATCCTAAAAGTTTTAGAAAAACATTACAAGGATATGCAGGATGTAGAATTTACTGTTGAGAATAATAAATTATGGATGTTACAAACAAGATCTGGCAAAAGAACTTCAAAATCTGCAGTTAGAATTGCTGTGGACATGGTTAAAGAAAAATTAATTTCAAAAAAAGAAGCGGTAATGAGAATAGATCCAGCCTCTCTAGATACTTTATTGCATCCCACGTTAGATGAAAAAAGTACGGTAAATGTTATTGCGAATGGGCTACCAGCTTCGCCTGGGGCTGCAAGTGGCAAGGTTGTTTTTTCATCAGAAGAAGCAGAGAGATTGAATGGTGTTATGCAAGATACTATTCTGGTAAGAGTTGAAACATCTCCAGAAGACATTCATGGAATGCATGCTGCTAAAGGAATTTTAACTGCAAGAGGAGGAATGACTAGCCATGCGGCAGTAGTTGCAAGAGGAATGGGAAGACCTTGTGTGTCTGGCTCTAGTGAAATTGATATCAATTATGAGGCTAAAACTTTTAAAACATCATCTACTGAAGTTAAAGAAGGTGATATCATTACAATTGACGGTTCAACGGGGAGAATTATTTTAGGAGAAGTACCAACCGTTAAACCAGAAATTTCTAAAGATTTTTCAAAACTAATGAGTTGGGCTGATGGATTTAGAAAATTAAAAGTTAGAACCAATTCTGAAACACCACTAGATACAAAAACAGCAAGAGACTTTGGTGCAGAAGGTATTGGTCTTTGTAGAACAGAGCATATGTTTTTTGATGAAGAAAGAATTTTATCAGTTAGAGAAATGATTTTATCAAAAACAAAAGAAGATAGAAACAAAGCATTAACAAAACTTTTACCACATCAAAGAAAAGATTTTATTGAAATATTTAAGATTATGAATGGTTTACCTGTTACGGTTAGATTATTAGATCCACCATTACATGAATTTCTTCCCAAAACTAAAAAAGAAATTAACGATGTTGCAAAAGTTGTGGGTCTACCATTAAAAGAAATCGAATCTAGAATTAATGAATTGCATGAACAAAACCCAATGCTAGGTCATAGAGGTTGTAGACTTGGAATTTCATTTCCAGAAATTTATGAAATGCAGTGTAGAGCAATCTTTGAAGCTTTATCTGAACTTAAGATAAAAAAAATTAAATCAGCATTTCCAGAAATCATGATCCCACTAGTATCAACTGAGGCGGAGATTAGAATAATGAAGGACTTAGTAATTAGAGTCGCAAAAGAAGTTCAAAAAGAAAAAAAAGTTAAAGTTGACTATTTAGTTGGAACCATGATTGAGTTACCAAGAGCTGCTATTAAAGCTGATGATATAGCAAAACATGCGGAGTTTTTTAGTTTTGGTACTAATGATTTAACCCAAACAACATTTGGGTTAAGTAGAGATGATAGTGGTAAATTTTTAAATGATTATCTTGAGAATAAAATTTTTTCTATAGATCCATTCATTTCAATTGATGATGGAGTAGGTGATTTAATAGAAATTGCAGTTGAAAAAGGACGAAGACAAAATAAAAAAATTAAACTTGGAATTTGTGGAGAACACGGTGGAGATCCTAAAAGTATTCACTTTTGTGCAAATGCAGGTTTAGATTATGTTTCTTGTTCACCATACAGAGTTCCAATTGCACGACTTGCTGCAGCTCAAGCTGAACTATCTAAAAAAAACTAAATTTCTAACTTAAAATCAATAGCTGGTACACTGTGAGTTATGCTACCAATGGAAATTCTATCAACACCAGTTGTCGCAATCTTTTTAATAAATCTTAAATTAACGTTTCCTGAAGCTTCAGTTTCATAATATTTTTTTGCCATTTCAACGCCAGTCTTTAGTGTTTTAGTGTTCATGTTATCAAACAAGACTGTATTAAATTTTAAACCCATTATTTGTTTAAGTTGATTTAAATTGTCAACCTCTACTGTAATTTTTCTTCCCTTTTTATTTTTGATCGCAAGAGATACTAAAGTTTTAATATCAGAACTCGCTATATGATTATCTTTAATAAGAAATTCATCACTCAAATTAAATCTATGATTTACACCACCACCCAATTTAACAGCATATTTTTGTATTACTCTCAATGTTGGAATTGTTTTTCTAGTACAACAAATTTTACATTTTTTATTAACCAACTTAACAAATTGATTTGTTTTAGTCGCTATACCTGAAATGTGGCTCATAAAATTTAAAGCAACTCTTTCACCAATTAAGATATTTTCTGCTTTACCTTCTATTGTTGCAATTAATTCATTTTTTTTTACTAATGAGCCTTCTTTTTTTTTAACAGTAAATTTAATTTTATTATCTATTAATTTGAATGTTTGTTTTGCAAATTCTAATCCAGCAACTACTGCTTGTTGATTAGAAATTAATTTAACTTTAATAAATTTAGTATTTTTAACTAAGCTTGATGTGATGTCACCAGAAGGGTAAAGGTCTTCGTTTAAAGCAAGCTTTACAGTGTTCTTAATATAATAATTACTTAATTTAATTTGAGGCACTTTTATTATCTGCCAATAGCAGTCATTCTTTCAACAGGAATTCTAGCTTTATTGATGGTTTCGTTGTCCATAATTATTTCACCTGTTTCATTTTCTAAACAAGCTAAGATTTTTGGTAGAGTAATTCTTTTCATATGAGGGCATAAATTACAGGGCTTAATAAATTCAACATTTGGGTTTTCCACCTGAATGTTGTCACTCATAGAACACTCTGTAACCATCATTACTTTTTTAGGTTGATTGTCTTCCACATATTTAATCATTCCAGAAGTTGATCCTGCAAAGTCACTAGCCTTAATAACATCAGGTGGACATTCTGGATGAGCAATTATTTTTATTCCGGGGTTATTTTTTCTTATATCGTGAATTTCTTTTTCGTTAAATTGGTCATGAACTATACAAATGCCTTTCCAGGCAATAATTTCAACATCTGTTTGAGATGCCACGTATTTAGCCAAATAATCGTCAGGCAAAAATATAACTTTTTTAACACCAAGTGAGTTAACAATCTTAACTGCATTAGCCGAAGTGCAGCAAATATCAGTTTCTGCTTTAACTTCTGCTGAAGTATTTACATAAGATACAACAGGTACACCTGGATATTTTTCCTTTAATAATCTTACATCCTTACCTGTAATAGAAGATGACAAAGAGCATCCAGCTAGCATATCAGGTAATAAAACTTTTTTCTGAGGACTCATTAATTTTGCTGTCTCTGCCATAAAGTGAACTCCAGCCATCACAATAATAT
>Ga0209709_10001078_pt1 | contig 25580 bp, 31 predicted proteins | sample ArcticOcean_MG_C_2_FD_187435 | JGI IMG/M metagenome (GOLD analysis project Ga0209709, IMG submission 187435) | Marine microbial communities from western Arctic Ocean - ArcticOcean_MG_CB4_136 (SPAdes) (version 2) | ecosystem: Environmental > Aquatic > Marine > Oceanic | place: Arctic Ocean...
AATAAAAAAATTAAAAATACAAGTCAAAAAAAAAAAATCAAAAGTAATGTTAAAACCTCACAAAAAATTAAGATAGCCCCTAAAGAAGAAAATAAAAGTGACGGTTTAAGAATATCCAAAACTAATGAATTAAAACCTGAAATTAAAAAAGTAAAGAAACAAGGTACAGCTAAAAAAGAATATAAATTAAATGATTACGTTGTGTATCCAAAACATGGTGTTGGTAAAATAACGCAATTCAAAAAAATTAATATCGGTGGAATAGATGTTGAAACATATGTTCTTAAATTTGAAAAAGATAAGGCTAATGGAATGGTTCCGGTTAATAAGCAAAACCACCTAAGAGCGTTAGCAACAATAAATCAAGTAAATAAATGTATGTCTATCTTAAAAAGTAAACCAAAAATTAAAAGATCGATGTGGAGTAGAAGAGCACAAGAATACGAGGCAAAAATTTCATCAGGAAAAATTTATGAACTTGCAGAAGTAGTAAGAGATTTAAATAAAGGTGATGATTTAATGGTTGATCAATCATATAGCGAGAGACAACTTTTTGAAAAAGCCTATGAAAGACTATTATCCGAATTTCAAATTGTAATGAACTTACCATTTGAAGATACACAAAAGAAACTGGATAAAGCACTTAAGAGAAACCTAGAAAATCAAGCGGCAAAAATAGAGGCAGAAGCAAAGCCCGTAGAAACACCTCAAATAACAGAATAAAAAAAACGCCCCCCAAAACAAAGTTATGAGAGGCGTTTCTTTTTAAAAAGAATACTAACTATCTTTTTCTTTTTTTAGCCTTTTTTGCTTTTTTAGCTTTTTTCTTAGTTTTCTTTTTAGCTTTTTTTGCTTTTCTTGCTTTAGCCATCTTTAGCTCCCTGTTTAAGTTAAACGAATCAAAGTGATTCGCTGTTAACTTATTTTTATTTTTTTATGCAACTGATGTCAATTCTTTAATTAAAGGTATTTTTTTTATAATTTTTTTTTATAAAATTATTTATATTAATTTTTTTAAAAACAAAAAAAGTTAGAGTTTATGCGACTAATAATGTCTTTTTAAAAAATATTTAATATAATTTTTCTAGTTCTGTTTTATATTTTTTTATTATCTTATATCTTTTAAGTTTTAAAGTTGGTGTCATCATTCCATTTTCAATTGTAAATTGATCTTTAACAACCAAGAATTTTTTTATTTTTTCTACTTTTGATAAGTTTTTATTTATTTTTTCAATTTCTTCTTTAATTACTTCACTTGTTATTTTTTTTTGACTCGTTGATAGAACAATTAATGAAACTAAGTAAGGTTTATAATCGCCATACACCAATGCTTGCTCAACAAAATTAATTTTTATTAAATCATTTTCAATTTTAACAGGAGAAATATTGTCACCTCCTGGAGTTATAATAATATTTTTTTTTCTATCAGTTATTTTTAAAAAATCATTATCAAACTCACCAATATCACCTGTATACAACCATCCGTCCTTTAAAACTTTTTTTGTTTCTTCTTCATTGTTCCAATATCCTAACATAACATTTTCTCCTTTAACCAGAACTTCACCATCTTCAGCAATTTTTACTAAGTTTCCTTTAAAGGGAGGTCCTACAGTTTCAACTCTAATATCGTCGATAGGGTTGCAACTTACAACAGGAGATGTTTCTGTTAATCCATAACCTTGCAAGGTTGGTAATCCTACGGAATTTAAAAATGCTCCAACTTCTTTGTCTAAAGCTCCCCCACCTGAAACGAATGCCTTTAAATTTCCACCAAACTGTCTTTTAATTTTTTTTCTTACTAATTTATCACAAATAAAATTTGTTAAATTATCAACTAAAGAAAAATTATTTTTAAATAATTTTTTTTTTCCAAGTTTTATTGTTTTAAGAATAAAAAATTTTTTTAAGCCTACCGCTTTATCAAACGTAGTATTAATTTTTTGATATAAATTTTGATAAAATCTTGGAACTGCTGTCATTATCTCTGGGCTGCAGTCAGACATATTTTTTACTAATTTTTCTATACTTTCTGCATAAAACACTTTTGCACCCACTGCTATTTGAACAAATTGAATAGTATGTTCATAAGAATGGGAAAGTGGGAGCCATGTTAAAAATTTAGGAGAATTTGAAACTATTGGCTTCAATAATTCACATGAGCCCTGACAATTATTAAGTATGCCGCCATGACTTAGTATAACTCCTTTGGGATTTCCCTGAGTTCCTGATGTATAAATTATACAAGCTATATTTTTTCTTTTAATTTTTAAATCTAAAAAATTTATGATTTTGTAATTTTTTTCTTTAAAAATATTATTTATATCTAAATAAAAAGTATTATCTAAATTATTTATTTTTTCAAAAGTTATAACCTTTTTAATAAATTTTTTTTTAGGAACTATATTTTTAATTTTTTGATATTGAATATCATTAGACACAAAAACAACAGATGGTCTACAATCATCAATTATATATTCGTAATCTCTTTCTGTGTATGTTGCGTAGGCAGGTACTGTTACTCCTTCGGATAACATAATTGAAAGGTCAGATATCATCCATTCTGGTCTATTTTCAGAAATCAACATGCATCTATCTCCTTTTATTATATGTTTTGAAACTTCTTGAGACAACTTAAGGGTATTTATATAGACATCTTCCCAAGAATATTTTTTTTCATAATCTTTTAAAGATTGTAAAAAAATAGTACCTCTGTTTTGCCTTAGGTACTGTTGATAGAATAATTCTAATAAATTATTAATTTTATCTATTTGCATAATTTTTTGGTGGGCGAAGAGAGAATCGAACTCTCACTTCTTGCGAAACACGATTTTGAGTCGTGCGCGTCTACCAGTTCCGCCACTCGCCCTAAGCTTTCATTATTATAACTATAAAATTAAATAGTATAAGAACTTAATTTGTATTAAAACCAAAAAATGATTAATCAATTATATCAAAAATCTCTAAAACTCGCTTCACACAAAAGCTCAAAAACATTCTTAGCAATAGTGTCTTTTGTGGAGAGTTCTTTTTTTCCTATCCCCCCTGATGTCATGATTGTGCCAATGGTTATTGCCAAAAAAAATGATTATGTGAAAATTTTTATAATAGCTACATTATTTTCTACATTAGGGGGATTTTTGGGTTATTTTATAGGTTTATCGTTTTCAGATATTGCAACAAATGTCGTGGAATTTTACGGATATGAAAATAAAGTTAATGAATTAAAAAATAAATTATCTATTGGTGATGGTCTTTATATTTGGATGGCTACATTGTTTCTGGCTGGTTTCACGCCTCTGCCATTCAAGGTTTTTACTATTACAAGTGGTATGATTAGTTTTAATTTACTTATGTTTTTTTTCATTTGCTTAATCTCTAGAGGTCTAAGATTTTTTATCGTTTCCTACTTATCTTTTAAATTTGGTGACGTCTTTAATAAATTTATGGAAACTGAAGCTGTGAAATGGTTTACAATTTTTGGCATTTTAATTGTAGCTATTTTTAGTTTGGTGTATTTTATTATTAAATAATATGTCAATATTAAAAAAAAGAAACTCTCTTAATCTAATTTTATTATTTTGTGTTTCTGCACTTATTGCTGCTTACATCATTGAATATATTTTGGGTCATCAACCGTGCAACTTATGTTTAATTCAAAGAATTCCTTATTTCACTGTAATAATAATTATTTCTTTGTGTTTATTTTTCAAAAAATTTGAAAAAATAACTTTAATTACTCTTAGTTTAATTTTTTTTTTAGCAACACTGCTATCCATCTATCATTTCGGAATTGAGCAAGGGTTTATTAAAGATTCTTTAGTTTGCAATTTAAATGCTGAAAACCCTACTTTAACCAAAGAAGCACTTTTAAATCAGCTAAAAGAAATAACTACAAGTTGCAAAAATGTTACATTTAGAATTTTTGGATTATCGCTTGCAACAATAAATATTTTTATATCTTTAGTATTAAGCCTTATAACTATAAAACTTTTTTTAAGTTATGAAAAAAACTAATAAAAATACAATAGAAGAGTTCATTAGAGTCGATCATGCTGGTGAACGTGGTGCAATAAAAATTTATGAAGGACAATTGTTAGCACTAAACACGTTCATAAAAGATGATAATTTAAAAAAAATAATTGAAGAAATGAAAGTTCATGAAAAAGAACATTGTGATTTTTTTGAAAATGAAATCAAAAAAAGAAATATTAGTCCTACAAAATTTTTACCTCTATGGGATATACTTGGTGTTACCTTGGGTTTTGGTTCAACCATATTAGGGAAAAAAGCCGCAATGCTTTGTACTGCATCTGTTGAAGAAGTTATAGATGAACATTATTCAAACCAAATTACGCAAATAAAAGATGATGAAAAAAAGCTAAGACAAAAAATTATAAAATTTAGGAAAGATGAATTACATCACAAACATATCGCTTACGAGGAGGGTGCTACAAAAAAAGGTGTTTACTCAATTTTGGATAAAATAATTAAAACTGGTTCGAAAATTGCTATTAATATCTCTGAAAAATTTTAGTTAAGCTTCTAACTCAACATCCCAATATAAGTAATCCATCCAACTTTTATGAAGGAAATTTGGTGGAAAATTTTTACCATTTCTATGAAGATCTTCTGTAGAGGGTTGAAAAGGCTCTTGATTAAGTGTCATTCCTGAGTGCTTTAATAATCTACCTCCTTTTTTTACGTTACAGTCTGAGCAAGCTGTTACAACATTGTCCCAATTTGTTTGTCCTCCTCTAGATCTTGGTAGTAAATGATCAAACGTTAGTTCTTGCCTACCCCCACAATATTGACAAGAAAACTTATCTCTTAAAAAAACATTAAATCTTGTAAAACTTGGATTAGAAAGTGGTTTAATAAAATTCTTCAATGCAATTACGCTAGGAAGTTTAATATTTAAAGATGGGCTTCTGATTATTCTGTCATAATTACTGACGATAGTTACTCTGTCTAAAAAAACCGATTTTATAGAATCTTGCCAACTCCATAAAGATAATGGATAATAACTTAAAGGTCTATAATCAGCATTTAATACTAAAGCAGGGCAATTTTCCAGGGAATGGTTTTGTTCAGCATAATTCATTAATACAAAACTTTAACTGAAATGAATTATTTTATCAATAAATAGAAATTATTTTTTTATTAAATATTTATTAGATTTTAAAATTATTTTTTATATAATTTAATGCTTTGCTTGAAGCTTCTACAGGAATGTGGTGTTCACAATTTCTTATCATTTTTGTCTCAACCTCAACATCATTTCTAATCAATAAATCTTTTGCTTCTAATAAAAAAGTTGGTGAAACAACAGCATCTTTATCTCCATGTATTAAAAGCATTTTCGTTGATGAAATCTTTCTTTTAATAAGATTTTCTGAATTTATTACTTTTCCTGAAAAACCAACAATACAGTTGTAGTTTTCACTGCTGGTTAATCCTAAGTTTATAGACATCATGCACCCCTGACTAAAACCAGATAGACAAATTTCTGAATTTTTTAAACTATATTCATTTTTAACTTCTTGAATAAATTGTTTAAGCTTTACTTCAGCTTTTTTAGATTGTTCTAAAATATATTCTGCGTCGTCTCTACTTAAATCAAACCATTGATAACCAGTTGGATTAATTTCACATTTTTCATGTCCGTTTGGACATAAAAAAATAGTGTTAGGTAAAAACCTTTTCCAATTTAAGGTCAACATACTTATATCTTTTCCATCTCCGCCATAACCATGAAGCAAAATAACCGCATTTTTAATTAATATATCATTTTCTGGTTTTATAATTGTGGTTGTTAGACAAAATGTCATAGATGTTTTATTATGTTTTTTTATTTAAAAAACACACTACAATATAATTATGATTTCTGGAACACTTGTAAAAATTTTTGGGATAATACTTTTAATAATTGTTGCTGTTGTATTGGTTTTGGGAATTGGAACCCTTTTTAAAGGGGGAGAGACTAGTAAAAAATATTCGAATAAACTAATGCAGTACAGAGTACTTTTTCAATTTATAGCTATAATTGTTTTAGTTTGTTTTGCCTATTTTTTTAAAAATTAATTATAAAGCTTCAACCATTCAATAAATTCTTCTGCCTTAAAATCAATAGAACCTATAATTCGAGCAAATTCATCTCCTTCTTTATTAAATAGAATAGTTGTCGGGACACCTCTTAGTGTAAATTTTTTTGCTAATGTAATTGTTGGGTCAAAAAAAATATCTAAATTTTTAATACCCAATTCATTAAAAAATATTTTTGATTTTATTAGATTATCTTGTCCAATATTTATTGGAAAAATTTTTAAATTATTTAACCTTATATCTGTTTGGAGATAGTCTAGTGATGGCATCTCTTCTCTGCAGGGCGCACACCATGTTGCCCAAAAATTAAGTATTACTAATTTTCCCTTATAATGAGATAAATCTACATCTTTTTGGCTTTTATCTTTAAAAATTACTTCTTCATAAGTTTTTGGAATTTTTTGCAAAACTAGATTTTTAATATTTGGTTTTTCTATTGCGTAACTGACGTTAACAGTTATTAAATAAATAAATATTATTAAAAATTTCATACTAAATATGTATAATTAATTATCATGGTAAAAAATAAAAACAACCAAGCAATATGGGGCAACAGAATTAAAAAAAATGTCTCACCACTATTTCAAAAGGTTGGTAATTCAATAGAAATAGATAAAAAACTTTATAAAGAAGATATTGAAGGGTCAATAGTGCACACTGAAATGCTTTTTAAACAAAAAATTATATCTTTTAAAGTAAAAAATAAACTTATTTATGGTTTAAATAAAATCGAAAAAGAAATTTTAAAAAAAGAATTTGAGTTTAATAAAAACTATGAAGACATTCATATGAATATTGAAAAAAGATTATATGAAATAATAGGTGAGGAAGCCGGTTATGTGCACACTGCAAGATCAAGAAATGATCAAGTTATTACAGATTTCAAAATGTGGATTCGATCATCTACTAAAGAGATTAACAAAAATTTAGATATTCTTCTTAAAACAATTATTAAACTGTCAGAAAAAAACATTGAAACTATCATGCCTGGGTTTACTCATTTAAAAAATGCACAAGCTGTTTCTTTTGCCCATTACTTAATGGCTTATGTTGAGATGTTTAATAGAGATAAAAAAAGATTTAACAATACCTTGGAAAGTTTATCCGAAAATCCTCTTGGTGTTGCAGCATTAACTGGTACATCTTTTAATATTGATCGGGACTTCACTACAAAGAAACTAGGTTTTAAAAAACCTACAAATAATTCAATAGATACCGTTGCTGATAGAGATTTTGTTTTAGATTTTTTATACAGCATATCGGTATGCTCTATGCATATTTCAAGAATAGCTGAGGAGCTAATAATTTGGAATTCAGATGCTTTCAACCTCATCATTCTTTCTGATAAAGTTGTTACAGGATCATCAATAATGCCTCAAAAAAAAAATCCTGATTTACTAGAATTTTTAAGAGGAAAATCCGGTCTAGCATACGGAAATCTTTTTTCTATGCTAACTATATTAAAGGGCCTTCCAATATCTTATTTCAAAGACCTTCAGGATGATAAAGAAATAGTATTTAAATCTAATGAAATCATAATTAATTGTATAGGAATTCTTACTGTCGTTTTAAAAAATCTTAGCCCAAATAAACAAAGAATGTTAGATCTTGCTAATTCAGGATATATTACCGCAACAGATTTAGCTGACTACCTTGCTAAGAATCATTCCATGTCCTTTAGAAGAGCGTATCAAATTACTGCCTCCGTTGTTAATTATGCCGAAAAAAATAAAAAAAAACTGAATGAATTGAGTATTGAAGAGTTAAGAAAAATAGAGCCAAAACTCACAAGTGGTGTATTAAAGATTTTTGACCTAAAAAACTCAGTAAATTCAAAAAAATCATATGGCGGAACATCTTTTGAAAATATAAAAAAAATGATATTGAAATATAAAAAAGGATTAAATGATTAAAAAAATTATATTAATATCAATGGTTTGTTCTCTTCTAATAGCTTGTGGAAAAAAAGCAGATCCAGAATATAAAGCCTACAAAAACTATATCCTTATAAATAAGGTTTAATGAAAAATATCAACAGAAGCTTCTCAATAGAAAAAGTTAGAGCTCATAATTTAGCAAAAAAATTCGATACACCAATTTACTGCTATTCCTATAAGTGTTTGAAAGAAAATATAAATTCTTTTAAAAAAAATTTTGGATCGTTTTCTCCTTTAATCTGTTTTGCAGTTAAAGCTAATACAAATGTGAATTTAATTAGAGAAATTAAAAAATTAGGACTAGGTGCAGATGTGGTATCTATAGGGGAGCTCATGAAGGCTTTGAAAGCAGGCATCAGTCCTAAAAAAATTGTTTTTTCTGGTGTTGGAAAAACTTCAGCTGAAATAAATTATGCCATTGATAAAAAAATATTATTAATAAACGCAGAATCAAAAAGTGAAATAATAGAAATTGCAAAAATAGCTAAATCTAAAAATAAAATTATTGACATTGGCATTAGGTTAAACCCCAATACAGATGCAAAAACACTAAGCCAAATTTCTACTGGCAAAAAAGAGAATAAATTCGGGGTTGATGAAAAGGAATTTTTTGAACTAGTTAAATATTCTAAAGCCTCAAAAAATATTAAACTTAATTGCTTAAGCGTACATATTGGAAGTCAAATTTTAGATTATAAACCTTATGAAAAAATGCTTAAAATAGTTGATAAAACTATAAAAAAAGTTGGCCATAAATTTAAATTTATTGATCTTGGTGGAGGCATGGGAATACCTTATGAAGGTGAGAAAAAATTAAATTATAAAAAATATAGTAATGCTATAAAAAAATTTTTAAAAAATCACAATTCTAAAATCATTTTTGAACCTGGAAGATCTATAGTAGGTAATATAGGTGTTTTAATTTCAAAAATAATTTATATAAAAGAAAATGATAAAAAAGATTTTATTATACTAGATGCTGCAATGAACGATTTAATGAGACCAGCGTTGTATGGTGCCAAACATCATATACAACCTGCATTATTAACAAGCCAAATCTCGAAGAAAACTTATGAATTTGTTGGACCTATTTGTGAGAGTACAGACAAATTTGCAACTATTAAAAAATTTCAAAAATTAAAAGAAAAAGATCTTATTATAATACGTGATGTCGGTGCCTATGGAGTGTCACTAAGTTCAAATTATAATGTTAGACCTAACCCCATTGAAGTATTAATAAAAGGATCTAAAATTAATGTTATTAAAAAAAGACAAAAACTCGAAGATTTAATCTAATCTTTGATTCAAATGATAAGAAATTTTTTATTTTCATTCTTTTTTCTCTTTGGAATTTTCTTAATTTCTATTTTTTTTATACCATCCCTTTTTTTACCTCAAAAAATTGCAATATATGGAGGAAAATTAATGGGACACTGGTCTGCTCTCTGTTTGCGTATTTTTTTATCAACAAAAATAACATTGAAAGGAAAAGAAAATATTATAACTGATGGTAAATTCTTTATAGCTTCATCACACCAATCTATGTTTGAAACTTTTTATTTACAGACAATTTTTGATGCACCAGTTTTTATTTTAAAAAAAGAGCTACTTAAAATACCTATATTTGGCTGGTATTTGAGGAAAATTGGATCTATATCAATCAGCCGAAATAAGATAACTAAAGAAAACCTAGGTTTTTTTGGACAAATAACCAACTTGATAAAAAACTCAAATAGACCTTTAATAATTTTTCCACAAGGAACAAGGTTGCTTCCTAAAGATAGACTTCCTTTCAAAAAGGGTGCAAGTAGAATTTATGAAGAGTTAAAAATCAGATGCCAGCCAATTGCAATTAATTCTGGATATAGTTGGCCAAAAAAAGGAAAAAAAATACCCCATTTAAACCTAACAATTTCAATTTTAAGCCCCATTGATAGTGGTATGAATAAAAATGATTTTTTACAACTCCTGCAAAATAGAATCTATTCTGAATTAGATAATTTAAATTAACCCTTCATTGGCATTACTACAAAAATGCTATCAAAATCTGATGGATCCTTAATTAAGGCTGGTGACCCTGTATCGTTAAAATATATCTCGATTTTATCACCATTTAGCTGAGAAGCCACGTCAATTAAATATCTAGAATTAAAACTTATGTCTAAATCATGATCAAATTTAACAGTTAAACTTTCTTTTCCATCTCCACTATTCGTATTATTTACAGACAAGTTTAAAACATCTTTGGTCAAATTGAATTTTACTCCATCTTTTTTATCTTGAGAAACTGACGCAACTCTATCGACTGAATCCAAAAAAAGTTTTAAATCAATTTCTAATTTTTTTTGGTTATTCTTAGGTATAACTTGTGCATAATTTGGAAATTTACCATCAATTAATTTTGAAATTAAAATACTATTATTTAATTCAAATTTAATTTTAGATTTAATATTTGAAATTTTCACATCTCCTTCATAATCTTCAAGTAGTGAACACAATTGAAAAATTGTTTTTTTTGGTAAAATTATTGGTTCAAAATCAATTTTATCTTTCAATTTTAGTTTTGATATAGACATTCTATGACTATCAGTTGCTGCTGCAGTCAAAAATATATTATCCTCAATTTGATTTTGGTGAAAAAAAATTCCACTTAAGTAATGCCTGGTTTCATCGTTAGAAACTGAAAATTTACACTTGTTTAATAATTTCAACAATTGTTTTGATTTTATTGAAAATTCATTCTGATTAAAATTTTCATCTGTCAGTGGGAACTCTGAAGCACTAATACAATTAAGATTAAAAATTGATTTTTCAGATTCTAACTGTAGTTTATTTTCACCTTTTAATGATAGATTAATTTTTTTCCCTGATGAAAATTTTCTTATAATATCATACATAATTGATGACGTAGTTGTAGTTTTTCCTTCTTCTAGTATTTCGATATTATTTATTTCATGAATAAAAATTAAATCTAAATCTGTTGCTGTGATAGTTAGCTTAGAATTGCCAGCATCAAGAAGAACGTTTGATAGAATTGGAAGTGTACTTCTTTTTTCTATAACACCCTGACAGTAATTAAGTGATTTTTGTAGATCTTGTTGATTAACGTTAAATTTCATTTTCTTTATTATATAAAATTTTATTTTTTAGATTATCAATATTGCTGCTTAATTCACTATTTTCTTTTTTTAATTTTTCTATAGTTTTAACTGAGTGAATAATTGTTGTGTGGTCTCTATTTGAGAATTCTCTACCAATTTCTGGCAACGACTTAGAAGTAAGTATTTTAGTTAAATAAATTGCAGTTTGTCTGGGTCTAACAAGATATCTTGATCTTCTAGATGAAAGCATTTCATTTTTACTAATTTTAAAAAACTTACAGACAGTTGATTGTATAAGATCAATAGTAACTTTGTTTTCAGATAAGTTTAATAGGTCTTTTAATACAACTTTTACCTCTGAAATATTTGGCACTTTATTGTAAATTCTTGAAAAGGACACTACCCTGTTAATAGCACCAACTAACTCCCTAACACTAGTCGTGATTTCAGTGCTAATAAATTTTTGAATTTCATCAGAAATATTTATTTGATTTGAATAAAAAATATTTAATTCTTCAGTTTTAGTTTTAACTATTTTATATCTAAGTTCGTAATCAGGCTTCTGAATATCTACAACTAGACCACCTGAAAACCTTGATTTAATTCTTTCTTGAATTCTTGAAAGTTTATTTGGTGCTCTGTCTGCGGAGACAATTATTTGCGACCCTTTATCCAACAAAGCATTAAATGTATGAAAAAACTCTTCTTGCATAGCTTCTTTGCCGTTCATAAATTGAATATCATCAATTAATAGTATGTCAGTATTTCTAAAATACTCCTTAAATTTTACCATATCATTAGCTTTAATAGCCTTTACAAATTGATACATAAATCTTTCAGCAGAAATAAACATCACTTTATTTTTGTCAGTTAAATTTAATCCAATAGAATTTAATAGATGTGTTTTCCCCATCCCTACACCTCCATAAATATATAAAGGATTATAATGAGCTATATTATCTGAAACTTTTTTAGATGCCTCGTAAGCAAGTCTATTGCTCGGACCAAGAATAAAGTTATCGAATTTTTTATTAGGGTCTAATCTGTTAAATTGTAAATAAGAATCTTTGATAAATGATACATTCTCAATATTGTTATTTGGGTTTGTGCCTGTTTTTAGATTTTGGTTATTTTTATCATTATTCTTTTCATTAATAGTTAACTCAATTCTGCTAATATCTTTTTTGTAAACTTTAATAATTTGCAATATTTGGTCTAAATACCTTGATGTTATCCAATCTCTAATAAATCTAGTTGAAACCGAAAGTACTACATAATTATTTATCACTTCAACAAAATTAATCTTTCTTAACCAGCTTTCATATATATCTGCACCTAGGTTATTTTTCATATCTGTCTTAACAATATTCCAATCCAACTTATTTGCCGAAAAATTTTCAGAGTTTTTTGATAAATTAATATTGGTCATGTTTTTTTTGGAATAAAGTTAGTTAAGGGTAATTATTATATTATGCAATAAGTTATTTATATTTTGTTAAAAAAATTTAAATCTGAGAGTGAATAAATAAGTTCACCAACAAAAAAATTTATTGAAAAATTATATATCTATGAGTGTGTACAAAATAAAAATTAAAGGTGTAAGAGTATGATAAGTTTTAATATAAAATATAATAAAAAAATATACCTACATCTAGTAATTAGTTCTGTAAAAAAATCTTATTTGGTATGAATACTTTTAGTTGTAAAATTCTCAATAAAAGAATCAACTGAAGGTAGTTTTTAAAGTGCTGAAATCTTCTTTGTAATTCTTGATACGTTTCTTGAAGCATTTGCTTTTTTTATGATTCCTGACTTAACAACTTTCATTAATTCAGAATTCAACTTGGGTAAGAATTTTAGAGCTTCAGCTTTATTTTTTCCTTCTAACAGAAGGTTCATTTTCTTAATGGCGTTTCTATATTTGCTCTTTCGAGCTTTATTGACCATTGTTTGTGTTGCAATTCTTCTAATTCTTTTAATTGCTGATTTTGTGTTTGCCATAAGCGCAGTGGTATAGCTCGAGAATTTATACCGGTCAATAGAATAATTGACTATTTTTGACAAGTATTACAAAAGAAAGTTGACCTATTGGATATAAACATTTTCTTTATTTTGCCAGTGCATTTATTTCTTGGGCAATTTAGATTTTCCCTTTGATAGACTTTAAATTCTTTTTGAAAATTTCCACTTTGACCAGTGGTATTCTTAAAATCACGAATACTAGAGCCACCTTTTTTGATGGCTTTCTTAAGTACACTTTTTGAAAAAGAAATAATTTTTTTGCAATCTTTTTCTGATAATTTCATTGCATGTGTCATTGGATTAATTCTGCTTAAAAATAAAATTTCATTAGCATAAATATTACCAATTCCTGATACAAACTTTTGATCTAATAAAAAACTTTTTATATCTTTTTTTTTATTTAAAAAATATTTCAAAAGATATTTTAAATCAAAATTTTTAAAAAAAGGTTCTGGTCCTAAATGATTAAATCTTCTTATAAGCTCTTGTTTATTGTTTATGAATTTAAAAAAACCAAACCTCCTAGGATCATTATAAATAACTTTTAAATCTTTAAATTGTATTTCTACATGATTATGTTTTTTTGGTAATTTTGGAGAATTGTAAAAACTAGTATTACTAGATTTATTAAAATTACCCTTTTCAATTAAGTGGATAGTTCCTGACATTCCCAAATGAATTAAACAAAATGAACTATCAGAAAAATTTAAAATTATATATTTAGAGAATCTAGTGACCTTTTTAATAATCTTGTTTTGTAATAACTCTTCAAATTTTAGAGGAATCTTAAACCTTAAATTTCTATTTTTAATTATTACTTTCTTGATTTTTTTTTCTTGTATTTTTTTAGCTAATGATTGTTTAACTATTTCTACTTCTGGTAATTCTGGCATTTGACAGTATATTATCAATAAATAATATATTTAACATGCAACAATATCTCCAAAATAAGAAAGGGCTTGTTCAAGGTGTCTTTGACAATGTCTATGATAAGTACGATTTGATGAATGACTTCATTTCTCTAGGAGTTCATCGAATTTGGAAAAGAGATTTAATGAGTTGGATGAATCCCTCTAAAGATAAAATTTTAATTGATGTTGCATGTGGTACTGGCGATTTAGGCAAACTATTTTTAAATTTAACTAATAGAGATGGTAAAATTTTTTGTGTAGATCCAAATAAAGGAATGATTGGTAAAGGTAAAACAAAATTAGCTACTTATAAAAATATTAATTGGGTAATTGCTCCAGCAGAAAAACTACCTATTAAAGATAATTCTTGTGACTATTATACAATTAGTTTTGGATTACGTAACACTAAGAATCTTAATAAAGCACTTTCAGAAGCCTACCGTGTTTTGAAACCAGGCGGCCGTTACTTATGTTTAGAATTTTCAAAAATCCAAAACCCAAATCTAGATTTTATATATAAAAACTATTCTAAACTTATTCCTTTAATTGGGAAAGCTGTTGCAGGGCAAAAAGAGCCTTATGAATATTTAATCAGAAGCATTGAAGAATTTATTAATCAAGAAGAGTTAATTGATATAATGAAAAAAAATAAATTTGAAAATTGTAGTTATAGAAACTTGTCTGGTGGAATTGTAGCGATTCACTCTGGTTGGAAGATTTAATGATTAAAAAGATATTCACATTATTCAAATTAGGAAGAAAATTAGCTAAATCTGATATCTTAAATGTTGTTTCTAAATTTAAAAAACCACCTCTAGTTATTAAGATTCTATTTTACATACTTTCTTTTTCTTTTTTAAATCAACAAAAAACTAATTTAAATAATACTGAAGGAGAGCGACTCTCAAAATCATTACAATCCATGGGAACAACTTTCATTAAATTGGGACAATTTTTAGTTACGAGGCCAGATATAATTGGAGATGAATTAGCCAAACAGTTAGAAGGCTTACAAGACAGACTTCCAGCTTTTCCATTATCTGAAGCCAAAGCAATTATTAAAAAAGATTTGGGTGAAGAAACTTTTAATACAATAATAGATTTAAGTGAACCAGTTGCTGCTGCCTCAATAGCTCAAGTTCATAAAGCTAAAATAAATGATAATGGTATAATAAAAGATGTAGCTATTAAAATTTTAAGGCCAGATATAAAAAAAATATTTAATGAAGAAATAGATGCATTGATGCTTTTTGCTTTTTTTGTTGAATCATTTGTTAAAAAAACAAAAAGATTAAAATTAATTGAAGTTGTTTTTCTACTTAAAGAAATAACCAATCTTGAAATGGATTTAAGATTTGAAGCTGCGGCTGCAAATGAATACGCTGAAAATACAAAGAATGATGCTGGCTTCAGAGTTCCTACAATTTATTGGAATTTTACAAGTGAAAATGTAATGACACTTGATTGGGTAGATGGTGTTTCTATTCGTGAAACTGAGGATTTACAAAAAAGAAATATTGATACCAACAGGATTGCCTCTGACATTATTCAGCATTTTCTAAGACATGCTGTTAGAGATGGGTTTTTTCATGCCGATATGCATCAAGGAAATATTTTTATTGATAACAGTGGACAAATTGTTCCAATTGATTTTGGTATTATGGGTAGATTAGACAACCTTAGCAAAAGATTTTTAGCAGAAATTTTATTTGGTTTTATTCAGAGGGATTATAAAAAAGTTGCTGAAGTACATTTGGTTGCTGGTCTTGTCCCTAAGGATGTACCTGTAGACGACCTTGCTCAAGCATTAAGAGCTATTGGTGAGCCAATTTTCGGCCAATCTGTGAAAGATATATCCGGTGGAAAATTATTAAAACAACTTTTTGATGTTACTGAAAAATTTAATATGCAAACTCAACCCCAATTATTAATGTTACAAAAAACTATGGTTGTAGTTGAGGGTGTTGCCAGAAAACTTAATCCTGATACTAATATTTGGGAAACCTCAAAACCAGTTTTAGAAAGCTGGTTAAGAGAAACAAAAGATCCTATTAATACTTTAAGTGAAGGCTTAAAAAGCACTACTGAGGTAATTAAAAGATTGCCCGATTTTCCAGAATTCATGGATAAGGCCAATCAAGCACTTACTCTTTTAGCAAGTGGTCAAATACCTCAGAACTCGAACTCTTATACGGCTCTAAATGAAAAGAAATCTGAAATGATTATGCTTAGAAACCAATCTGTTGTTGGGTTATTACTGCTTGTAATCTTTGGCCTATTAGTATTTTAATTTGTCAGATGAATAATTTATCACAGAGAAAGATACTTTTAATAATATGTGGAGGCATATCTGCCTATAAGAGTTTAGAGCTTATTAGGTTATTTAAAAAACAAGGTTCAGAAATTAAAACTATCCTCACTAAAAGTGCTAAAGAATTTGTAACTCCTTTATCAGTAGCCTCACTCTCTCAAGAAAAAGTTTATGATGATTTATTTAATGCTGAAAATGAAGCGGAAATGGACCATATATCTTTATCTAGATGGGCGGATGTAATTTTAGTTACTCCTGCTACCGCAAATACTATTTCAAAATTAAGTGCTGGATCTTCAGATGATCTAGCTTCAACTGTAATTCTTGCATCTGATAAAGATGTTTTTTTGGCTCCTGCTATGAATGTCAGGATGTGGGAACACCCCTCTACTAAACAAAATCTTAATAAATTAAAATCTTATGGTTATAAAATTATTGGTCCTGAAGTAGGAGATATGGCCTGTGGTGAATTTGGTGAAGGAAAAATGACTGACCCAAAAGATATCTATCAAATAATTAAAACATACTTTAGTGAATTGAAAAAAAACCAAAAATTAAAAGCTTTAGTAACCGCAGGACCAACTAATGAATATATTGATCCTGTAAGATTTATCACAAATAAATCATCTGGAAAACAGGGTTATGCTTTAGCTAAATCTTTAGCAAAAAGAGGCTTTCAAACCACACTAATTTCTGGTCCTACAAATTTGCAAATTGATGGTAATGTAAACTTAATCAAAGTTGAAACAACAGATGAGATGTTTAAAGCCACACAAGAAAATTTACCTGCTGATGTAGCAATTTTTTCTGCTGCTGTTGCTGACTTTAAAGCAAAAGCAAAAAAAAATCAAAAGATAAAGAAACAAGACTATTTACATTTAGAGCTTGAAAAAAATATTGATATTCTAAATTATGTATCAAAACATAACTCTCTTAGACCAAAATTAGTTATTGGCTTTGCAGCTGAAACAAATAACGTTCAAGAGAATGCTCAAAAAAAATTAATACAAAAAAATTGTGACTGGATAATAGCAAATGATGTATCAAATAAATCTATTGGATTTGACTCTGATTTTAATGAAGTTTCAATTTTTTATAAAGACCAAAAGATGCAAAACGAAAAGCTTACGATGAAAAAAAAATCCGAAATCTCAGAAGAAATAATAGATAGAGTTATTGAGCAGTTAAATTAGAATTCAATGGCAAAAGTATTAATCAAAAAACTAAATCCTAACGTAGAGCTTCCAACCTACAAAACTATTTGTGCTTCTGGTATGGACTTAATGGCCTTTATAGAGGAGCCAATTAGAATAGCGCCTAACAGCTCATATTTGGTTCCTACAGGGCTTTCTATGGCTTTTTCAGAGGATTATGAGGTACAAATTCGCCCTCGATCTGGTCTTGCCGCAAAAAATAATATTACTGTTTTAAATACACCTGGAACTATTGATAGCGATTATAGAGGGGAGATTAAGGTCATTCTTTTTAATCATGGAAAGAAAGATTTTTTTATTAATAACAAGGATAGAATAGCACAAATGGTTTTAACCCCTGTTATTAAAATGCAATTAGAAGAAACAGATAGTTTACCAGATACATTAAGAGGTGATGGTGGATTTGGCTCAACTGGTAAATGAAAAACCAGCTGAATAGAAAAATACTTGAACGATTTTCAAGACAAATAATACTTAAGGATATTGGTATTTTAGGTCAAAAAAAAATTTTATCTTCAAAAGTTTTAATTATTGGGGCTGGTGGTCTTGGATCTCCAGTCGCTGAATTTTTATCTAGAGCAGGAATTGGATCTCTAGGAATTGTTGATGACGATAAGGTAAGTCTATCTAATATACACAGACAAAGCCTTTATAACACTTCTGATATTGGAAAATTTAAAGTCAAAATAGCAAAAAATAAAATTAAGAAAATAAACCCCAATACAAAAGTCACAATTTATAAAATTAGATTAATTAATGAAAATTTTAGGAAAATTATTAATGATTATGACTATATAGTTGATGGATCAGATAATTTTGCAACAAAATTTTTATTGAATGATTTTTGTCTCAAATTTAAAAAAACTCTTATCGTAGGAGCAATTAGCAAGTTTGACGGACACATATTCACTTTTAATTTTAAAAATAAAAAAATTCCTTGTTTAAGATGTTTCTTTCAAGAATCTAATATTTCAGATGATTTACTAAATTGCGAGTCAGAAGGTATACTTGGAACAGTTGCAGGAATTATAGGAACTATTCAGGCAAATGAAGTTTTAAAAAAAATATTGAATATTGGGAAGAGTCTTGATTCGTATATCTTAATTTTAGATCTACTTAATTTAAACTTTCGAAAAGTTAAAATAATAAAAAAAAAAGATTGTTTGTGCTGGTAATTCAAAAGATAATCGTTTACATTTTATTTGTATCCTTTTCATTTACACAATTTTTGTACGCTGAAGAAAAATTTCTATCTTTAAAAAAAAATAAGGTAAATGTAAGGTATCAACCAAGTTTTGACTCAAAAATTAAGTATATTTATCAAAAAATAAACTTGCCCTTAAAGCAAATAGATAAAAAAGAAAACTGGAGAAGAATTATTGATTTAAAAAATAATAGTGGTTGGATACATTGGAGTCAGCTAAAATCATCAAATTCTATTATAATTTTAAAAGATAAAATTTTATTCAAAAAGTCTTCAATTTTTTCCAAACCGATTGTAAGACTAAAAAAAGGAAGACTGTTAATTATTAAAAAATGTGAAAATAATTGGTGTAGCGTTACTACAGCGGATTACTCTGGTTGGATTAAAACTGAAAATATCTGGGGATCTATTAAATAAAATCGGCTGATAATGATTTAAGATTAGACTCAGTTAATTTTGTGGTGTGTGTATATTCTTTATGATTAATGCCTAGCTCAATATTTGAATTACTTGATTTAAATTTAGCAATTTGATCATCATTGAGTTTAAAATGAATAAATTGCACAGAAGAAGCTTTTCCTTCTGCTGAAGTTCTGTCTACATCATCTTCAGGCACTGCTTTAACTATCTCTGTATCAATTTTCAAAAATACCTTTCCCTCTATACCGCCAACTTTTCCTAAAAATGCACTTCTAGAAATAGGATTATCAATTTCAAACATTAACGTCGCCGTAAGTTCTTTTCCATTTGGTACTAAAGGGTTATAAGCAATCAACTCATCTTTCAGTTGTTCATCACCACCTTTTTCAATATGAAGCATTTCTTGGATTTGAGCCAACATAGTTTCAAAACTTTCAAAATAAAAAGTTGCATAAGGACCAAGTGCTACTCTTCTATTTTTTTTGAACTCAACAATCTCTTTTCTAATTTGTTTTCTATTTTCAGCGTAAGCGTCTGCTAACATTAAATCTTTTTTTTCAATCTGTCTTTTTTCTTTACTCATGATTATAATCTATAACTTTTTGCTATTAATTCTATGGGGTGTAGTGCCTCATCATTAGAAATGTTTGTATCAGTCTCTAATTGTTTTAAGTGTTTACCAGCTAATGGACAATCGGAAGCCATGTACTTATTATTTTTATTTTTAATCAGCCGTGCTGTTGGTGTCCCAACTTTTACAGCAAGGTCATGCGTCTCCTTCATAACTCCAAAAGTTCCGCCATGCCCTGCACATCTTTCAACAACATCCATTTTAATATTTGGAATAAATTTTAACATGTCTCTGGATTTAATGCCCATATTTTGAGCTCTAGCATGACAAGCATTGTGAACAGTCACTCCACCATCAATCTCTTGCAAACCTGCTGCTAAACCTTCGTTTTGCGCTATATCAACAATATATTCATCTATATCACTAGTACTTTTAGAAAGTCTTTTTATATTTTCATCATTCGGCAATAATAATGGCCATTCAAATTTTAACATTAAGCCACAACTAGCCGTAAGTGTAATAATTTTATAACCTTTATCTACCCATTCTAATAAATCTTTTGATACTTTTTTTGCTTGTTCAACAACTTTTGGAAGATCTGCTTGTTCTAAGAAAGGCATACCACAACATCCTGGATAAGATTCTTTAACTTCAACTCCATTTTTCTTTAAAACTTTTAGAGCAGCAACACCTGTATCTTTTTTGTTAAAATTAACAAAACAGGTTGAATAAATTACAACCTTTCTATCTTTAGATGGCGCATCGCTATTTATTGGATCTTTATTTTTTTTAAAATAATTTGTAAATGTTTCTGAATTATAAAAAGGAAGTTTAACTCTCATATCTATTCCAAGTACTAATTCTAATATTTTTCTAAAGAACGTGTTTTTAATATTTGATGCCCAATTTATTAATGAGGATAAAGCAACACCAATTTTTGCATTTCTATCTATATTAGCTAGTAATGCTGGCACCATGGATAGTTTGTTTAATTTTTTTTGAGACGCTCTATATCTCAACATTAAATGTGGAAAATCTAAATCAAAATCATGAGGTGGAACATAAGGACACTTAGTCATAAAACACATATCGCATAATGTGCATGCATCTACAACTGGTACAAATTGTTCACTTTTTAAACTTTCTACATTTTCATTCTCTGACTCATCAATCATGTCAAATAGTTTTGGAAACGAGTCACATAAATTAAAACACCTTCTGCATCCATGGCAGATATCAAATACTCTTCTCATTTCATCATCTAATTTCTTTGGCTCTAAAAAATCAGGGTGCTCAAAATTTATTGGATGCCTTATAGGTGCTTCTGTGCCGCCTTCTTTGCTCATATTTAAAATTTTGGATTTAATGGTGGGGAAAAACCCCACCATAAATTAAGTATTATTTACGCTATAGATTCTAATGTTTTTTGGAATTTACCTGCGTGAGATTTTTCAGCTTTTGCTAAAGTTTCAAACCACTCAGCAATTTCTGCAAAACCTTCTTCTCTAGCTGTCTTTGCCATACCTGGGTACATATCTGTATACTCATGTGTTTCACCTTGGACAGCTGAAGCTAAATTATCTTTAGTTTCACCAATTGGTAATCCAGTAGCTGGGTCACCAACTTCTTCTAAATACTCAAGATGTCCATGAGCATGTCCTGTTTCACCTTCTGCTGTAGATCTAAATACAGATGCTACATCATTATAACCCTCTATATCCGCTTTTTGAGCGAAATATAAATAACGTCTATTTGCTTGGCTCTCGCCTGCAAATGCATCTTTTAAGTTTTCTTCTGTTTTGCTTCCTTTTAATGACATATTTTTCTCCTTAATGATTGAGATGAACATATAATCATTCCAAACTCTCTGTCAAGTAGTTTAGAATTATTTTAATGTAAATATTAAGTGATTGAAATTATTGAATTATTTTTGAGTTTGATTATCAGTTGCAACTTTAATCAGAACTTCAACTGACTTTATTTTTTTCCCAGTGATATTTTTTTTAACATTTACAGAATCAATATCATCACTGCTACAATCAATTAATTCGTTGGTGTCTTCATCAAAAAAATGATGATGCTCGGTAACATTTGTATCAAAATAGCTTTTGTCACTATTAATGGAAATTTCTTTTAAATAGTTTTTTTTCTTAAAAGCATGAATTGTGTTGTAAACTGTGGCTAACGATATTTTTTCACTTAATTTTTCTTCTATAATTTTAGTAAGATCGTTTATTGTAAAATGAAAAGTTTTTTCGTGTGAAAATAGTATTTCACAAATTTTAAGTCTCTGCCTAGTGGGTCTTAAGCCAGATTCTCTTAGTTTTTCAGTATAAATATTTAAGTTTGTCATTATTGTTTATAATAGTTCTAAACTATTTCTATATTATAATCTTAATAAATCAAGTATTAAAGGTGATTATAATTTATGAAAAAAAACTCATTTACATATGATGAGCTAATAAGCTGCGGAAATGGCAAGCTTTTTGGCCCCGGTAATGCTAAATTACCTCTTCCACCAATGCTAATGTTTGATAGAATACCTGAAATTAACATAAACAGTGGTATCTTCAAAAAAGGTTCTTTAAAAGCTGAGCTTGACATCAAAGATGACCTCTGGTTCTTTGATTGTCACTTTAAGGAAGATCCAGTTATGCCTGGATGTCTTGGTTTGGATGCAATGTGGCAGTTAGTTGGATTTTACCTTGGGTGGCTTGGCCATCCTGGAAAAGGAAGAGCTTTAGGTGTTAGCACTGTTAAATTTACAGGTGAAGTACTAAAGAATGTCAAAAAAGTAAGATACGAAATTGATATGAAAAAAATTATGGCTCCTGGTGGAACTACAGTTGGTCTAGCAAATGGATTGGTGTTTGCGGATGATAAAAAAATATATTCAGCAGATAGTTTAAAAGTGGGGTTATTTAAATAATGAGAAGAGTGGTTGTAACAGGTTTAGGTATAGTTTCTTGTTTGGGTAACAATCAAGATGAAGTTTATCAATCTCTTCTAAATTCAAAATCAGGAATATCTTTTTGTGAAGAATATAAAGAACATAATTTAAGAAGTCATATTCACGGTAAACCCAATATAAAACTGGAAGACCATGTTGATAGAAAAACAATTAGATTCATGGGTTCTGGTTCTGCATATAATTATATAGCAATGAAAGAAGCTATTACAGATTCAGGTTTAGAAGAAAAAGATGTTAGTAATTTCAAAACGGGTATAGTTATGGGCTCCGGTGGTCCTTCTATAGAAAATGTTATTATAGCTGCTGATAAAACTAGAGCTAAAACACCAAAATTAATGGGGCCATTTATTGTTCCAAGAACTATGGCCAGCACATCTTCAGCAACTCTTGCTGTGCCCTTTAAAATTAAAGGAGTAAATTATACGATGAGTTCTGCTTGTGCTACTAGCGGACACTGCATAGGTCATGCAAGTGAACTAATTCAAATGGGAAAACAGGATATTGTTTTTGCAGGTGGAAGTGAGGAATTGCACTGGGCAATGACTGCTATGTTTGATGCTATGACTGCATTGTCTTCTAAATACAATGATACACCTCAAACTGCTTCAAGAGCTTATGACAAGACTAGAGATGGCTTTGTAATAGCAGGTGGTGGTGGAGTTTTAGTGCTTGAGGAATATGAGCATGCAAAAGCTAGAGGAGCGAATATATATGCTGAATTAACAGGCTATGGTGCGACTTCTGACGGACACGATATGGTAGCTCCATCAGGTGAAGGTGCTGTTAGATGTATGAAGATGGCTTTAGCAACAGCAAAAAATAAGATGGATTACCTAAACACACACGGTACATCAACTTCAGTAGGTGATATGACAGAATTAAAATCAGTTGGTGAAGCATTTGGTGCTAACGTACCAAAAATTAGTTCAACTAAATCTCTTTCTGGTCACCCATTAGGTGCTGCTTCAGTTCATGAGGCAATTTATAGTTTAATCATGATGAAAAATAGTTTCATAACAGGATCTGCTAATATTACTGATATGGATGATGAAGCGAAAAAATTTCCTATTGTTACCAAGACAGAAGGTGGAATTACTTTAAACTCTGTAATGTCTAATAGTTTTGGTTTTGGTGGAACAAATGCAACTTTAATTTTTGAAAAGGTCTAAATGAGTTTAATGAAAGGTAAGAGAGGATTGATCATGGGTGTTGCCAATGAAAGATCTATAGCTTGGGGTATTTCACAAAAACTTACAGAAGCTGGAGCAGAACTTGCATTCACTTATCTTGGTGATGCTTTAAAGAAAAGAGTTATTCCTTTAGCAAAAAAATTAAATTCAGAGTCTACCTTTAGTTGTGATGTTGAAAATAAAGAAGAAGTTATAAAACTTTTTGATGATATCAAATCACAATGGGGACAAATAGATTTTGTTGTTCATGCGGTTGCTTTTTCAGATAAATCAGAATTATCAGGTGAATATTTAAATACATCTAGAGAAAATTTTTTAAGGAGTATGTTAATTTCATGCTTTTCATTTACTGAAGTTGCTAAGGAAGCTTCTAAGATAATGAAGGAGGGTGGAAGTTTATTAACTTTAACTTATGAATCTACTAAAGCCATTCCAAATTATAATGTAATGGGTGTTTGCAAATCTGCGCTTGAAGCAAGTGTTAAATACCTTGCAAGAGATTTAGGAACAAAAGGAATGAGAGTAAATGCAATAAGTGCAGGACCAATTAAAACTCTAGCTGCTTCTGCTATTGGAGATGCAAAATTCTTATACAAATGGAATGCTGACCATTCTTTCTTAAAGAGAAACGTTGATATTCAAGATGTTGGAAACTCTGCATTATACCTTTTAAGTGATCTTGCTGGTGGCGTTACAGGTGAAATTCACTACGTAGATGCTGGTTATAACAAGGTTGGAATGCCAGATCCTAAAAATATTACCTGAAATATAATTAAATTTAATTAAAAAAATTTATGGAGAATTTTACTAATTTTCACTGGTCTTGTATCCATACTTGGAAAAGAAGTGCTGTTAATACTGCTTGGTGTTTATTAGGTTGTTCGATTGGTGATTTTGGAACTATTCTTTTTTTTCAATTAACCCTAATTCCCTTTCCTATATTTGCTGTCATGGCCTTAGCAATTATTAATGGGTTAATTACAAGTATTATGCTTGAGACCTATATCTTAATGAAGCAAAGTTTTAATTTTTTAAAAGCCTTAAAAACCGCTTTTGGTATGAGCTTTATTTCAATGGTTAGCATGGAAACAACTATGAATTTAACAGATTATTTTTTAACTGGTGGTGCTGTATTAACATGGTGGGTAATACCAGTAATGTTAATTGCAGGATTTCTTACACCTTGGCCCTACAACTATTGGAGATTAAAAAAGTTTAATCAGTCTTGTCATTAAATAAAAAAAACCCCCAGAACTTTCATTACAGGGGTTTAGAATTTTAATTTAAATTATTAGGCTTTTGCTGCTGTTTCAGTTGTAGCTTGTTTCATAGAAAGTTTAACTTTACCTCTGTCAAAACCAATTACCTTAACAGTAACTTCGTCACCTTCTTTTACAACATCGGTAACTTTTTCTACTCTCTTGGCAGCAAGTTCTGAGATATGAACAAGACCATCTTGTTTACCTAAGAAGTTAACGAAAGCACCAAATTCCATAATCTTCATTACTTTACCTGTGTAGATTTTATTCATCTCAGCTTTTGCTGTGATGTCTTTAATCATTTGCATAGCAATGTTTCTGGACTCTTCGTCTGGAGCAGCAACAGTTACTACACCTTCATCATTCA
>Ga0209709_10001080_pt1 | contig 25565 bp, 32 predicted proteins | sample ArcticOcean_MG_C_2_FD_187435 | JGI IMG/M metagenome (GOLD analysis project Ga0209709, IMG submission 187435) | Marine microbial communities from western Arctic Ocean - ArcticOcean_MG_CB4_136 (SPAdes) (version 2) | ecosystem: Environmental > Aquatic > Marine > Oceanic | place: Arctic Ocean...
TTCCTTGCTTTCCTGCTCCTTTTATTAATATTGTTCTTGTACCTTCTGTCGTATCTGCAAAATCAAGTGCTCCAACAGCAACTGTTGCTGTTGTACTAGCCGCGCTTATTGAAGCTGTTGTTTTTATAGCATTAATGGTTTTATAAACATCAAGGTCTACTAAAGATGTTCCGTCCATGTATACACTTGCTGCTCCATCTACTAAACCATCAATTTCTCCTTCTGACAGCGCATCAAAAACTACAGCAGTTTGACGAGTTTCTCCACTCATTGATCTACTGCTGCCATTAGGTGCTATAGTTGCATAGAATGCAGCTATTTGTTCTAATATATTACTCATAATGCGTTTATGTCCTCAATTCCCACATCAATCCCTAAAGGATTGTCACGTCCAGGCATGCCTGAATTCCATGAGCTTGCCATACTTGAAGTATAGCTTGAATTTATTGTATGTCCACCAATCATCATTTCTCCATATAGTACTGGAACTGCTCCACCTTGTGTAGTAGTATTCAAGGGTCCGCCAAATAGATGGGAATCATCTTCTGGGTCTTTAGCATCAGGTAGCATCATTTCTCCAATAGTTCTTAAACCAAGAGAGGTTCCTAGTGCAATTAAAGCATAACCTCCATAATGGGCCCACGCAGCTGATGTTCCGCCCATAGCTGCTATAGAAGTACCTTCTGCAGCAGCTGCAGCAGCTGCACCTTGAACACCTTGAACAAGTACATATCCTGTGTAAATCATGATGGCTGCAACTATAAGTTTTCCTACATTACCTTTTGAACCCGCGGGTACGGCAGTAACAGTTATATCCTCTTTTCCTAATGAAAGCATTATTTCTGTCTCATCTATAAATTCTTCTCCACGTTGTACTGTAAAGTCTACTCCGTTCTCTACACAGTCTAACATATATTGCTTAAACCCTTCTCTCTGACATTCTATAAGTTTGAAAATGTCATGAGCGTTGGCTACGTTCATAGACCATTTCTCGCCAAAGCGATCTCCCATGTCTCCTTTTAAATATACTGTTTGCATTTTTCGTTTCTTAATATTTTTGTTTTAAACTTACCCCAAAAGGAGTATAATAATTCTCTGCTGGACATTCTACCGTGAGCGTGATGAAGAAAAAGGTCATTCTCTAGGTAAATTCCACAATGATTTGGTACACTTGATTGCATATTAAAAAATAATAAGTCATGTTTTAATATACTTCCGTCAGTTACCTCACTCCAACCTTCATACTCTTTCCATAAATCTCCAAAGTAATCAAGTTCCTTATCCCACCAGTAGTCCTCAAATGGGTATCGGTGCATTTTAATGTCGAATTTTTCATAGTATGATTGTACCAATGAAAAACAATCATTAACACCAAATTCATATTCCCTTCCAATCAAAGGTCGGTCTACTCGGTTTGGCTTTAAATGTTCAAGTTGAATTTCAGGAATACTAATAATATAGTAATCAAGGTTTAGTCCGTTACACTGCTTTACATCTGTTTCGCTTGGTTCTGGACTTGCATCAGGATGACTATGAACAACTGCTACTATATCAGCTTTATGACTTGCTTTTATATAGTCTTTCGAGTCGATTATAAAATCATCTATATCCTCTGCTACATTTTTACAAGGAAACCATCTCGACTTCCCTTTTATTATTCCTATTACGCCACAACCTTCTCTTGGGTACTCAGCGTTAAAATGTTCTACTATTTCTTCAAAATGGGGTTCTAATATCATGAACGGGTTTTAGTTCCTGGGAACCCTCCAAATGGTAATGTATTATCATTCTGGTCTATAGTTCTACGTACACTACCATCTATAGTCGCATAACTTGCTTTGAATCTATTCGCACACCCAGAAACTGTTTTGGAGCATTGATCTCCTAATTGCCAATGGTTTCCAAAGTTTGGGGTACTTTTATGGGCACTTCCAGTATTAGAAGTTCCTTTAATTTGCCACAATCTTACATACGCATCATCTGAGCCTCTATCATACGTTACATACTCATTATAGTTAGGATCAGTATATGCTTTATAAGTAGTACTTGCAGAATAAGTACTAAATACTCTTACTCTTCTAAAATTGGCATTAGTATCTGAAGGTGTTCCAGGATTGCTTGTAGTTACTGTAGCCTGCCAATAATCGAAGGCGCTCTCATCTGGGTCTAAAGTACCATTGGTTAAAACTTGTGTAAGTCCTGTTTTGGCTACTTTATAGTAAAATCCAACTGTTATACTTGATACAGTTGTATTAAATGTAAGTGTTGAACTTACTACTTCTTCATCCTTCTTGTTAAAATAAGTTATTCTTATAGTACCGTCAAGATCTGTTCCTCTACTATAAGTATTCCATTTACAACCTCCTACTTTACTTGCTAAAGATAACTCTGGGCTTGCTCCTTGATATTTCCATGCACAGGCATTAGCAACTACATTCCTTCTTGGCAAATTAACTCCTGCTAAATCAAAAGGAGAGGCTAGTTCAAAATCTATATAAATGGGTGTTTTTTCTGCTATTCTATCTATATACCACATTTTCTGCGGAAATTCAACAGGAGGATTTGCATCCCCTGATTGTCCATAACAATACTTGTACAAAGTTGTTCTTCTAAATACTTTTTTACCTATTAAATCTTCGTTTGTTATTCCGCCTAAAGCATCTGAAAAGGTGGAAAGTACATTTGCAACTTTAAGTACGGGACGTGCAGAAGCTCCTGCAGATTGTATAGATACGCCACTAGCCTCTATGGGTATGGCAATATAAGTACGAATTGTACCAGGACTGGTACGGTCTCTGAATTGTAGGGTGGATAGGTCTGCTTCAAGTCCAGAATGGAAATAAGCAGATGAAGAGTCAGATAGCTCTATCTCCCAAAGCTCAATAAATGATGAACCTGGTGACTGCTTTTGTACATCTTGTATAGCAGTATTGGTCATGATTCATATACTCGTTTAAAAGTTGCAGAACAAGCGTAGTAGTCTCCTGTTAAATAAGCTTGGCTCCAAGACTCACAGATTACTTTAATTGCAGTTTCTCCACTATTGTTTGAATCTGGTATAGTAAAAGTAAAATTAGTAACTCCACCTTTACTTACGAAAAAAGCTACTATATCATCTATCTCTTCTTTTGTTCTATTTGCAAAACCTACTGAGTAGTTTTGTTCTAAATTATTTATTCCTGCTGCTATTCTTTGCTGATATCCATCACCAAAGTCCGTTACACGTACTTTAGGTGTTGATGAAGCCGCCATCATTTTATCGGGTTTTCTAACTGTACTTGTTAAATCTGTAAATCCTATTGCCATTGTTATCCTCCGTATGGACTAAGTATACCACCTGGTCTCTGTTGTTTATGCATTTCTTCTTGTACTGCAGCTGATATTGCTCTACCTAATTTGGCTCCTTGCTGCCCACCATCACTAGTCATACTTTCTGTAGTATTTCCATCTGCAGCAATATTTACTGTAACATTTGCATTTCCGCCAGAACCGCCTTTCATCATTACAGGTATACTTCTGCCATCTGGTAGAGGTACTACAGCTTCGTTATATTTGCCTTCTCCTACTAAGTAAGTAGGCTCTGTTACTACTCCACCACTTCTATATCCTTTAGGTTTTGAACCCCCTATTACTCCACCACTTGCCATCGGAATACTTAAGCCTACAGCCTGTAGAGCCTTCATAGCTATCATTTGGGCTATAATTTGGGCTATTGCAACTAAAACTGCTTTTGCCATATCTAAGAACCCTTCTTTCATTGATTTTGTTCCATCAATAACCCCCATTATTGCTGATTGCAGTCCTTCTCCGAAAGCATTAGTAGCTGCCTGCTCTATTCGATATAAAGGATTTATTAAGTTTACTAAGTGATCTTTCTCTGCTTTTAAAAGCTTGTTAGTTGAGACCTGTACGTCTATTGCCGCTTGAGCATTTTGACGTTCTGGGTTAACTATATCTATCTCGTTGCCTTGTGCGTCTTTGCTCTTGACTGTTAATGCGGTTTTGTTTCTAATATTTTCTAATATTTTCAAATCAGCTCTAGCTTTTGCTAACTTTAGAGATTTAGTCTCCATAGCTAATACTCTTCTTGCTCTGATAGCCTCTGCATCAGTTCTACCTGAGAACCCTACTGCTTGTGCCTTTAAGTTATTAAGTGAGACTATTGCTTTTGAATTCTGTAAATTGAATTTTGTGTACATGTTATAAAGATCTGTGGCTAATTTCAACTCTTTTGTTAATGCGATATTACCATTATTAATTGCAGTAATTGATTCTCCTCTTAATTCTACTATTGCTTCTAAATTAGCTTTTTTCTTCTCCCGCGCCTTAAATTCATCAGTTTCTCCACCTGGCATTATACCTTTATTCGGGTCTGTAAGCATGCCTGTAGAATACATCATCTGCCTTGCTGTTGCATTGAATGCCATATTGTCTAGTTCATTCTCAGCATCGGTCTGTTCTTTACTAAGACTAGGTAACATACTAGTGTTTAATCGTATACTCTCAGAAGCTGATGTCTGTCTACCAATTACAGAAAGTAATAAATTATTATAGCTACCCCCACTTTTACTTCGTACATAGTCATTCTCAGCTTTTGAGAAATCTAGCTGTGATTGTATTAATAGCTTGGCAGCAGCAGCTTGTGAAAGCATATTTTTAGTTAGCTGTTTCATTGCTTCACTATTTTGTTCAGTAGTATTTCTGTTGTTTTTAAAATTAAAAAAGAGTTTAGACCATCTAGCATCTAAAAGTGCTAACTGTTGTATGTCCTTAAGTAAGGATATTTTTAAGGACCCTGCTCCTGCGTCACCTTCGCTTACTGCTTTTGTATATTCCTTAAATCTGGATTCAAGATTAGCACTTTGAGCCACATTTCCTCCAAAAATCATTGTTTCCATTATATCCGCTAAATTACCATTACCTGATGAAGTTCCAATTTTCTCTTTAAATCTATCCCCCATTAATTTTATTTCTTTATTCAAGGCTCTAGCTGCCTCTATAGATTCTTGATAATTATCTTCTTTATCGATAAACCCAAGATAAGGCTTAATAAAATCCCATACCATCACTAGCAAACTAATCCACATTAGTATGGAAAATGCCTTATTCATAAACTTACCAGCTTTAGAAGCTGTCTTTTTCATAAAGGACATGGTACCTGCCCAGGCAGCCTGCATTCCTGTAGTTACTACTTTGAATTTAAGACCCATTGTTTGAAATTGTCGGTTAATCCAAGTAGTAGTACCTTTTGTATCTGCCATCATTCTGCTATATGATTTTTTAAGTATAGCTACATCTGCTGCTTGTGCATTTTTAAGTATACCTGTACGTTTATAGTTTGCGTTTGCTACTATTTTAGTAGTCTCCAATTCATAATGTTTTATAGCTGCCAGTTTACCTCGACCTGAAGTACTCAATCCCATTTTTTTTGCTTGAGCTTGAAATAAACCTCTATTAACTCCCGCTCCTGCTTTGGCTTGGGCTAAGGTTGCTTGGTAACTAGCTAAATCTGCCTTCATATCGACATAAGCTGCTTTATGTATTCCTGCTTGTTCTACAGTTTTAGCTGCCCAAGCATCCATAGATGGAAGTATTAGTTTAACTATAGGTATTGCAAATATTGTTAATGCACCCATAAAAGCGTAAAGATTCTTACTAAAGAATCTAGCTAGGTTCTCTGCTATTGGTCCTACAAATTCATATATCTTATTTATTACATCATCAAAGGCTTTTGCAAATTGATTTAAAGCGTTTACTTGTAACTCTGCATTTTCTCCGATTGATCCAAATTTACCCTCTACTTGTGCTAGTACCTCTACTGTTACTGCTTGTGATTTTTCAAATATTGTTAATTGTTCTTTTGATTTGTTAAGAGTATTAGCGTATTTTTTGGTTGCTTCGTCTAGCCTTAATATAATACCTAATTCATCTAATAGTTCGGGTTCGGCTTTTGTAGTACCACGGATTAATCGATTAAAAGAGTCTGTTAAATCTCGTCCTAATGCAATAGATACATTTCTTGCTCCTGTAGCTAATCTTTCTAATTGGTCAGGATTAATACCTGCAGCACTTGCAATAGCGGCTGCTTGCGAAGCATCTTTAAAGTTTAATTGTCCTTCTGTTGCCTTCTGCAAAGATCTAGCTATACTATTATACGCTATTCCTGTTTCTGCTGCAAAGGCTTTCTGTCCTTCTATTAGTACTCTGTAGTCCGCTGCTTGTTGTAAAAATCTAAATAAAGCTGTAACAGCAAATATCTGTGCTGCTAGTGTTGCATACGCAGGTACAAGTCCGCCTGACATACCTTGTGCCATTTTTGAAAAGTTTTTAGAAGAGTTAGAAGATTGTTGAGACAATCCTTTCATGTTTCGATCAGCGTTTTTTGTTGATCTACCGAGCTTGTCTACTTTCTTACCTGTCTTTTCTGCTGCGTTCCCTACTTTTTTGATGTTTCCTTTATCATCAACTGTTAGGGTTATTACTACGTCATTTTTTGCCATTATTTCTTTCTGGGTATATTGGGAACGTTTGGTTGACTCCCGCTTGTGCGTCTTTCTTCTTTTTTACGCTGTTTTTCTAATTTTTCATTTATTTGAGCTGAATTATGTAAATCCATTTGCTTTATAAATACTACAATAACTTGCTGCTCTGCTACTTCGTATACATCTAGTAGTGCTCCGAGAGCGCTCCAATCCTTTCCTAAATATGTTCCACTTGCTCCGTCCCATCGTTCGGGTAAAAGACTGTGGACAAAAAAGGCGATTTGTACTTCATAGGGAAAGTGATATTGTTCTAAAGGGGCTTTGGAGGGGTCAGGTTCTCTACCCAACCTTTCCATAACCATTAAGTACTCATCATAGCTCTTAAATTGAGAATCTACGTTATAGTACTGCTCAAGTAGTTCGCCTATATGCTCTACTTGTTCTTGGTAAAATTTTCGAGATCACCTACTGACTCAGTTACCCAAGTATCAAAATCACTTGAATTTTTCATAAGTAATTCTGCGTTTTCTTTGGTAAAAGGTAGTTCTGTCTCTAAATCTAAACCTTCGGTTTCAATTAAAATAAGCTGTCTTAAATAGTCATATTTAAGTCCAACCCAGTTCTTAATTACTGCGTCTACATACTCTATTAGAAAAGTATCTTCATCGAGAGTCTCTTCAAAGGCACGAGTTTTCTTATTAAACTTTTGTTTAAGACATTTACTTCTTAATTTTAATAGTTCTTCTCTTGCAAGGTAACATAGGTCTACAGTAAAACCTTCCATATCTGGAAAGTCAATTGATACTGTTTTGCTTGGTGTCATTAGTGTTGCTAAAGACACGGGTGCTGTTTTTGTTGTTTGTTCGTTCATGCTGGTTCCTGTTAAGGGTTAATAAAAAAGTATCAAGGCGGCGGGTAGCCGCCTTAACACAGTTGTCTAATTAGTCGTTAACTAACATCTTTACCTACAAATTGAAATACTGAGATTTCGTCCGTAGAGTCAAAGTCGCTAGGTAGCGCATGGAAATTAGTTTCCATTGAAATTACTTCATCAATTGAATGACTTGGTACTTCTAAGTGAGCCGTAGGCATTGTAATAATACAATGCGGAGTGCCACTTCCACCAATATCAAAAGTCAAACTGAATTCATTTTTAATATCAGAAGTTGCTTCTACAAGATCTTCGTAGAATTCTGCACTTGATGTAGCGCTTGCGTTATCTAAGTAACAGGTGAAGTTTCCTCCAACTGATTTACTTCCTGTAACGTGTCCTAAAGGTTGATTTACTACACCTAGAGTTTCTGGAGTTAAGTACGTAAGATTATTACTCATACTAATGTTTCCACCAGTTAAAGTAGTAGTATATGTTACGTCACTTATGTCACCAGGATCTCCAACGATAGTTAAGTCAGATATTCTATTACGAATAAAACCTGAAGTATTACTTACACCTTCATAAATGAGTGCAGTTGAAGATGATAAATCTAGAGTTGTTTCTTCTGTGATTAGTTTTCCGTTTCCAGACCAATTCACAGTAGCAATTCCATCAAGATCAAAGTCAAATGAGGCTTCTCCTACTGAACAATCAGCGATTTTATAAATCATCTGATTCGCAGTTGTGGCTCCTGTCGCATAAGTATACGCAGCAGCTGCTTGAGATGCTCCTAGTATAAAATATAGATCAAAAACACCTAATGTTGCTTTATTAGCTGTACTTTGTACTATGTCCAGATTAGTTGCATCTGAAGTAATACCTGCAGTTCCAGTTTGTCCAAAGAACATAGCCCATAGTGCTTCTGAAACTTCACAATGTGCTCCATCTGTGGCACTTGCTTTGCCTGCACTACCTTTGGTACCACCTGCAGAAGTAAAAGGCATCATATAAGTGGAAAAACTCCACTCAACTGGTGCATACGAGTCGTTAAACATCGCTCTACCTCTTCTACTAACTCCTGAAGTGGATTGTGCTTCATTTAAAGTAATTTCACTAGTATTTGTTGCTTGAGAAAACGAAAATCCGTCTAAAACGGGTATGTCAAAGTACATATTCGGACTACCTGCTGTAGCCATCGGTACATGTGCTATGACTTTCGTATCTCTACTAAAATATAGTTTTGTTGCCATTATAGTCTCCTATTTGGCTTGAAAAGCGAATACGTTTGCTTTTGCTAAAATATTCGGTTTTCTAATATTGCACCTCTATAATCATTTCGCCGATGCCGAGAGGTGCTAACACTCCTTCATCTGTATCTATTGACACAACTGAAATTTGTGCGACACCAGCGCTTCCGTATGAATCTGAATAAGTCAATTGATTATGATTATCCAGTACGTATTCTATATCTTCGAGTACTAAACAAAGAGCCTCTGTAGGGTCCTCCTGATTTACGTAGCATCGAACTGTAATTGTTAAAAATCTCCACCTATTTCCACCTCCATAGTACTCTCGTGTTTCTGAACCAGCGGATAGATGTACCGCAGGATAAGTACTAATCTCGTCCCAAAATTTCATGGAAGGAAACACTTGATTTGAGAGTTGAGTACGGTAGTCGCCCGTACCATCGATTGCTTTTAGTTTTACTACTAAAGCGTCTAAAATTTGTGATCTTCTTGTTGATGTGCTTCTTGCCATTATGTTCTCTTAGTCCTAACTAGACCAAATTTTGTGCCCATCATTTCTTGAGCTATTTCTCTTATTGTTCCACCTATGATTGTTCTTGGGTCTCTGCCCCTACTTGCCAAAGGATTGCCTGACCCCTGCTCAAATACCTCATAAGGATTCTTTTGATAGGTATATTGAACTTCTACAGAGTTAGGGAAAGGTATTACGTGTGTAACTTGAGCGCTTCCTGCAAATCTTCCCGTTCTATTCTCCAAACTTCTAGGGTATACTCCTGTCATATTTTTCATTAGTTCTCTTGGTAATACTTTATTTATTAAAGCCATTAAAGCAATAGGGCTGCTACCTTTCCCGTTTCGTGATACTGTCTTTCTACTTTTTCCTGTTGCTTGTTTTGCAAGTATTATTCCAATCTTAGGGGTTTTAGGTCTTCGTTTTTGTCCTCTTACCTTTCTCTTACCTTTAGAAAGAACCTTTTTAGTATTATACTTTTTACCTTTAGTGGGCTTTTTCTCTTTTGAAGATACTTTTATATTTTTGCTACCTTTAGTAGCTTTCTTAATTCTACTTATAGTTTGTTTGGTTACGGCTCTCTTACCTCTCTCTTTTAGAGGGGTTGAAGCTTCTATCCCTTCTGCAAATCGTGGCTCATTGTACTTCTTAAGCATATCCTCACGCAACTTCTTTACACCGTATTCGATCATTTCATCAAATATTTTGTCAGAATCTGCTCCAATACCTCTCATTCGGGCATTTTCTTTTGCAGTTCCACGAGCACTTTGTACAAGTACATACTCATCTTTTAGCTTACTACCATCAATAGGATTATCTTGTAAAATTTTAAATCCATATTCTGTGTCAATCCAATCTAGAAGTGTGGTATCGAACTCCTCCTCAATACCTTTATATAAAGGCATGTGATCTACTAGAGTCATAGGGTTTATTTTTTTCCGTGCTTTCTTTCTTTCTTTAGATTTCTCAGCTACGGTACTTCTACCCGCATAAGCTGCAACGGTAGTTTTTACACCAAGTTTCATGTCACCATGAAGATTGTCACTAACGCCACTCGCTTTATCCAGAGAGTTACTAGATGAGTATACCTGTCCTCTTACTTTTTCTATAAAAACAAATCCACCAAATGCTGGTCCCACTTTCCCAGCTCGTAAAATCTTATTACCAAGTACTCCTAGCTGCTTCTTTCTTTCTTTATTGTAACTATCATATACTTTTTTATTACCAGCACTTACCCCTCCATGATAAGGACTAGCTGTGGGCTGAAAAGTAAAAACAACTGAATTCTTAGTCTTGGTAGCATTCATTCGATCTGCTCCTGTACCATACTGGTACATTATGTCTAAGTATTTCTCAATATAGTCATCAAGAACATCTTTCAGCGCCATTTGTTGATCTGGTTGTATTCCTACGCTGTATTTTTGTAGCCATGTATAAACACCGTCTAATATATCATTATGGTATAGAGTTTCTTGGTTAAATTCTTTTGAACGAGCTTGCTTTCTATACTCAGCCATACCCTTACCTTTACCCGTTTTGATTTCTGTAAGAATTTTTGTCCAGAATTCCGCTGACATTAGACTATATCTATAATTTTATAAAGGTCAAGTACGCGTTTTATGTGATCTGGAAAACCTATATCATTTCTGATTGAAGTACTACCTTCATTTCTTATCGTGGTTCCAGCGATTGAACGTTGTGTTTTATGTTCCTCTTTCAAGTAATAAGTTACTAAGTCAAATACTGCCAACTTTAAATCAGTTGGGCATGCTGAATAACCAGCATTGTATACGACTTTTACTGAAGCGAATCCTTGAGGCCAATAGTCAGTGCCTATATCTCCGTCTATCCTGGTAATACGATCATGTTCTGTATCTACATAGTAATGCGTATTGTTGGTTAGCGTAGTATAGCTGCTAGCTATAGAGTCTCTTTCCTGAATGGAAGTAACACTAGTGAGTGGAGATTCTGTGATAAATATCTCCGAAGTTAGTTTGTTTTCAACATCAAACAGCTCTGTTTTAGTAGCTGAATAGAAGTCGATAATTGCGTGTCCGCAGTAGGTCTTAACCATTTGACTAATAGATTCCACCAAGGTGTCGATCTTTGTATCGTCCTTGCTATGATCCATTTTAGTATATATTTTATACTGTTGTCGTGTAATTAAGTTTGCCATTTTTGTGTCCTAAAAGGTGAAACTTGGAGGAGCAATTACTCCCCCAAGTCACCCAGCATATTTCATCATACCCGCTAAAGCGGTTATAAATTGTTAAGAAGCTTTATACTGAAGTGCCCACTTAGAAGTAGCGCCATCAATTAGATCGATGAAGCCTATTCTTTGTGAAGCAACTAGTACTCTTCTTTGGTTAGCCACTTCGTAGTCTGACTCAACAGTCATTCCACGTAGTCTTGGCATAACGTAGTTTCTAGCATATACTGCTACGGCATGGAATTTGGATACAGCAGGTGTTGCGAACTCGTCGCATACAATTACTTTAGATCCAAATACTGTTCCGATTTCTCCAGATAGTTTAGTAGCCATATCGCCCACTAAGTTAACATCTTGGAATTCAGCATCTTCTAGTAATTCGAAGTATCCTCTTTGAGATACAACGTATACTACGTCTTCAGCTCTTAAACCATATTTGCCCATGTTCTTTCTAGCAGCTAATAATTGTAGCGCTGTAAGAGCATCTGATGCAAATGCAGTTGCAGTCTGAGTTAAATCTGAATCGTTTCTTGCTAAGTGCAATAAACCTTCAAATGTTGCTCCACTTGTGCCGTAAACGCCATCAGCGTCATCACCAGCAAGTACAGCATTTTCCATGCCTCTAGCATGAGATCTAATCATAGATTCACGAATCAATGGAAGAATAGGCAAGATTGCATCCTCTTCTGTTTCGTTTCCTAAGTATGATTGTGAGATCAATTTTTTAGTTGAAAGAGTTCTCTCAGTCATTACCACACCAGCTCTATCAGCATATGTTGCTGATCTCATGTCTAAGTTACCATGAGGTGATGATCCTGTAGCGGCTTGGTTAGCTGTAAATTCAGCGTAACCTGAGTCGGGTAGGATTGGTAATATTTGAGTCGCAGAAGTCATAGCAATTTCTCTAAATAGAGGTGCTAGTACTAATTCGTTTTGAATATCTCTTTCAATGTTAGTTGAAACTGTTTGTTCAAAATCCGCAGATGAAACGTCGACACCAGACATGGTGTTAACCTTTTGCATTGTGTCTTGCGCAAACTTAGTATTAAGCCCTTTACCAGTAGCTTTACCAAGTAACCAAACATCTTCTAGATCACTAGCAAATGACTCAAGTACGTTTCCGCCTTTTTGTCTTTCGCCAAATATTCTTTTGGATTCTCTGATTTGCGAGATTTCTTCGGATTTTTCACGTAGTTCGGCTCTTAGGCCTTCTACTACTTCTTCAACATTAGAGTATTTATTATCAATGCGTTTTTCCAGGTCAGAAACTAGTGTTTCCGCTCCTGATGTTCCTGCTTCGATAATAGCTGATACTTCAGCTTTCTTTTCTTCGAGTTTGGCATCGGATATTGCTTTTTCTTCAACTGCTTTCTCTGCGACGGCTTGGTCCTCCGCTATAGCTTTCGCTTTAGCATCGGCTTGTTGCATCGCAATAGCTGCAGTTGTTTCTTTAGCAACGTTCTTTGCAAACTCTTCAAGATTAAAGTCTTTATTTTCTGACATTATTTTTTCCTTGAAGACAGACATATTGTCTGTATTATCTTGAGGCGTAATTACCTCGGTTGTTTTGACAAATTGCTTTTTCCACTCGGAATATTCTTCCTTCGTGTCAAAAGACTTCGCCACAGAGAAGGTGGCTGCTTGGTTAGCGGGTACGGATACCACACTTACTTCAAACAACTCCGCATCTTTAATTAAGTATCCATCGCCGTCTTCCATATAATCTGCGTCTTTGACGCGGAAGCCGACACTGAATGCTCTCAGAATACCCTCTTTTACTAAATTTGTTATATCGCCAGCACTTTTTGATAAGTTCGCGGTAATCTTTAGTCCTTTGTCGTCAGTCTCTAATGAGGTGGCTCTGCCGATAGGTTTGTTATAGTCATGGTTGAAAAGTATAATAGGATTATTGCCAAAATTGTCTAATCCTCCTTTCTCCCAAGCCTCTTTTTTAATAACATCTCCCGCACGATCTGTATCGTTAGTGCTGGCATATCCTTTGATATTTACACTTCCGTCGTCTGCCTCTTCGACAGACTTAATGTTTGATGTTAAATTAAAAATCTTTTGCATAATTATTCCCCTTTATTTCTTTGCTTTTGGCTGTTTAGCCGTAGCAGCTTTTTTGGGCGCTTTTGCAACTTTTGGAGCGACAGGTGCTTCCGTAGAAGGTTGTGCCTTTTCCCATTGTTCAGGGAAGTTAGTCTTTATCATAGACGCTACTCTACCCCAAGAACCGAAAGGTCTCTTGGCGAGTGTAAATCTGATAGGTGCGTCAGGTGCGGCTTTGTACTCCGCAGGTGATAAAATTTTACCCTTTTTTGCAAAATAATCAGCTAGCTGTTTTAAAACTTGTTTTTTATTCGCCATTATTATTTTCCTCTTCTTCAGGTCGTCCACCTTCTGATGGATTCGCTGCTGAGCCTGCTATATTTGCAGGCACTCTTAAGTCGTCATGCCCTTCTAACGGCTCCATTCTCATTGCTTCTCTGGCTTCGTTTGGCGTCATAATTCCAGTATTAACTAAAGTACTGTAATATGCTGCCGAGTCTTTCAGTTCGGGCTGTAGAGCAGGTATATCGCTCACATCTTCTGAAAGATCGAATCCAAAGAAACGCTCAAATGCAAAGTTTACTTTTCGTACTATAGGTAGTACTGTTTCTAAGTAGTACAACCTATGGTTGGGTCTAATATTTGCATTGTTCCCACTATCCAATAGCAAAGGTGGTACACCTATTGCCTGTAGTATAATTTTTTCGTTTGCTGCTATCGCTGCTTGGAAGTCTAGATCTTTAAAGTTAACCTCCGTTAAGTTATCTATTTCTAAACCACCATCTAAAATTAGAGGTCGTCTCCCTCCTGTGCTCGGGTTGTAACGGGCTCTCCAAGCAGCTAGCATACGTTCTTTTATCTTTTCACTCAAGGTATTAGGACTCTTAAGTACTAATCCTGGAACTGCTCCATTTTTGAAGAAGTTATCTTGAAAGTTTCTCATACTTGCTAATAGTAGCATAGTTCTATATGCTGGCTTTAGTCTTGGAACTCCTCTATAAATAGAGTTAAATGAGTTCTCTTTAATATGAATAATCTCTGATGGAAGATAATCTATGATTCCATCGTACGTATACTTACTAATATATGTTTGTTCGTCTGATTCAATTGTAACGTTTTCAGAGGGTAAATGATATAAGCTTTGTCCGTCAAAATAGACAAATATGTTGCCATCAATTAAATAATCGGTTATTAGATTTCTTTTAAACGTATTAATATCTTGATATTGATTTGGTTGGACATTTAATAAGTTATTAACAGTAACCTTTCTAATATTTTTAAATACTGGATTCAGTCCTACTACTTTTGGTCCAACGTCTACAGGTATTTCTGCGACATCATCAACAACTATATTTACTGCACGGTTAACTACTTCTAGCTTTTCATATGCATCACGATAACGAGTAACAACTTCTCTTGAGTTGATAGATAATCCCTCTTCTCTACTCATTAAGTATTGCGAAGGGTTATTTTTTTCGTCTGCGTCTAGAGTACTTCTACCTAGAAATCGGTCATACCATGCCATGCTTTTCTCTTTGTTTTATTACCCAACGTTTTTGTTTCTGGGCTGTGTGTAATTGCGGTCTTTTTCCATAAATGGAATGTAATCTTAAATGATGATTATGACAAAGAGTTACAGCCTCTTCGTATAGTTCTAGTAAATGCTGTTCTATAAATGTATCCCGCACTTCCATTATCTCTTCAGCGGTTTGAATGTTAAGTTTGTTCTCTCTTAACCACTTCTCTAACAGCTCCGTCAATCCGTAGAAGTGATGGAAGTCGAGGTTTTCCGTACTTTCGCAAATACGACATTCCGTTCCCTTATCGTACTTTGACTTTGCTCTGTCTCTAACGTATTTGACTAGGTCTCGCTTAAGATTCATTTATTTTTCTCTTACCTTGTATTATACTAAATTACCACGATAATGTCAAGAAACATTTTTTTGTAGGTCATGCTCATTAGAAAGTAGTCGCTGACGTCTCGAATGTATACAGCGCATATCTAAGAGCGTCTGCCATATGGGAGTGTTTATCGTGTTTTGGCTTCTCTCTTAGTAAGTTCGGATTTGGATCCCATTGATACTGGTCTAAACATTGTAATGTATGTGTGCATCTTTGATCTACAATTAAGTTATTATTATCCACTAAACTAGCTACTTCTCCAATTCCCTCTAGTACTGCTTTTTTTGCATTTATAGTACTAATGTCATAGTTTTGAGCAAAGTCAAACCTAGTTTGTTGTGCTGCGGAATCAATATAAATCCAATCAATATCGTGTTTTTCTTGTAAGTCTCTAATCTGTACAGCATGTTGCTCTGTGGTTCTTTCTGCATCTAAATACTCATTTAGTACATAAAATTTACCTAAGTCCCAATCATATGCGAGTACGCATAAGGCTGTCGGGTCTTTATACCCTACGTCTAATCCTGCTATAACGTCCATATTACTGGTGTCTAATTCTGATAGATCCGCTACGCATTTCTCATAGTCAAAGTTCCATATCTGACCTGCATAAGTATTAAAGTCAGCCATGTACTCTTGAGCAAACTCTGCTGAGGACATAGATTTTTTAGCTTCTAATATGTCTTCTTCACTAAAACGTGGGTTCTCGTGGTAGGTCGCTCTTATCGAACACCATTCTGGAAATTCATCTGTGTAGCCTCTATAGAAAAAGTCGGCAAACCAATTATTTCTACCACGAGGAGTAGAGATAAATATAGCTTTACTATTATCTTTATCTAAGGTTGGTCTGAGTGCTATGTTGAAAGCATCTCTACCATCTACAAGTGCTGCTTCATCAAATATTATTAAATCGTATGATCTACCTACACAAGAATCAACTTGGTTAATTGAGCCCATACGAACAGTAGAGCCATTAGATAGTTCTATAACTCTGTCTTTTGCGTTATCTTTTGTTACTTCTAAATCGAAGTGCCTAATTAATTGTCTTTGTAAATCAAATGATATTTGAGATAAAGAGTAGTTAGGTGACATAATTAATATGTGAGTGTTGGGTACTAGAGCTGTGAGTTGCCCTATTATATTTGAAATGTAAGTTTTACCTTGACGCCTAGATACTGCTCCGCAAACGAAACGGTACTTAGGGTTATTGATTGCATTAATGAGGGCACATTGTGATGCGATAGGAGTAACCCCCAATAAGTCCATGTAGGGTTCTATTGGTAGTTTAATAAATCTTTCTTCTGCTGAATAAGGGGCGAGTGCATCCCCATTAATGTCTTTGCGACTAATTTCTAGTGTCAATGTATTGTAGTGTTATCTAATGAATGAATAATTTGATGTGATTGAGCAAGATGATATAGATACAGAAAACCTCCACATAGCGATGCTATCTGTAAGTTCTCTTCGCTAAGATGCCCTGTCTTGTTCGATTCTCTATCGACGCTAGCCAGAGCTTTTGTTGCGGAATCAGATAGGTTGTCTAACCAACTTTCATCCATGTATCTTAAATCTATATCTTCTACCATTTTACTTTATTTGTCTAATATCCTATAAGCACTATATGGCGTAAGGAATGTTAGCTCTTTTTACCCAGTCTCTGGGTTCGGGACGTTTTATACGCTTGGTACTTAGTCCTTTTCTTAGATGCCACCCTAGTTTTTTTGTACTTTTGGTACTTTACTCGCTTTTTTGCGGCGGCTCTTGTAGTACGTAGCTTTTTTCTAGCTGCCACTATCCTTCTGTTAGAACTGGTGTTCCTAGTATCTCTGCATGCGCAGCAAATACTTGGTCTGTACTGCCCTTCTTAAGGACTATGACTTCTCCGCCCGCTAGTGAGCAGGTTCCTAATGTAGCATCAGCTGAATTAGCAACAGTAACTAGTCTAACTGTAGTACCTGAATTAACAAGTCTTACATTGACAGCACCTAGAAATGTAGATGCAGCACCAACGTTAACGCCACATGCGGCTTGTGCTCCGAGCAATTTAATAGCTCCCATTTATTTCTCCTTAGCGTCTTTAGACGCCTCTTCCTGTGCTTCTGCCTTAACTTCTGCAAAGGTCTTTGATTTTTGCTTAGCAGCTACCATCTTATCATGAATGTCAACTGAACCGTCCCAGTTTTTATCTGAGCCATTCAATACATTCCTAATTTTTGTATACCACTTAGTCATCTTTCTCTAAGGCTTTGTAAGCCTCCTCTTTTGTTTTAAATTTATGCAATCTTCCGCTAGCATCACGAAACTTCCACAGTCCTCTACTTTCATAGACGTCTACTTTATTCGTTGGAGCCACTGGCTCTGCTACGGGTTTTGCTATTTTGGTTTCATATTCAACCATGATCACTTCTCCTATAATTATCTTTACGTCTATAGTCAGCAATTGCTTGTTCGATAGACTCCTCTGCTAATACAGAGCAATGAAGCTTGATAGGTGGGAGTGACAATGCGTTAGCTATATCTTTATTTGTGATGTCCTCCGCCTGTTCCAGCGTTTTGCCCGTTAGCATATCAATTAACTCACTAGAACTCGCTATTGCAGAGCCACAGCCGTAAGTTTTAAATCTTATATCTGTTATTACGTTATCTGTTACTTGCAATTGCAGTCTCATAACGTCTCCACAAGCAGGGGCTCCAACCATTCCAGTTCCTATATCAGGATCATTGGGGTCAAAACGTCCAACATTGTGCGCTTCTGGATTCTTTAGTACGTCTTCAAAACGTTTTACTACTTTTTGTGAATAAGCCATTATAAGTTGTAATAAAGTCCCAGGGATACATTGTCAGTAAACTGACCGTTCTTGGCATCGTCCATTACTAGTAAAGTAAGATCGATATTCCCGAATGACTTATCAAAAGTAAGCCCTTTCCAAGTACTATCATCATTAAATTTACCATATTTGAAAGCTACATCTACACTATCAATAAAAGGTACATTAAGTGTTGCTACCATATAATCTTTATCTGAATTATCAGTATCTACAAAGTAGCTAAAGCTACCTAAAGCAGTGTGTGCCATAAAATAGGCTTCTTCTACTGTTTCAATAGATTTATAATCATATCTGTATTGTATAACACCAACATCAAAAGATAAGTTATCTGATGCACTAAAGGCGAATCCGCCAAATAGATCATACTCGAAAGAAGCTGTGTCATCTCCAAAGTCTACTTGACTAATCCAAGCTGATGCGTAAAATCCGTTAGTAGAGTCTACAGTTATATCTGCGTTTAAAGATCCGCTACCATTAGATTGGGATTGCCCTCTCCATATGTAGTCGGATGAATATCCTACACCAGTAGTTACACTTGCAAATGCAGGTATAGAAGCTAATGCTAGTAGTATTGTTAGTAATTTGATTCTCATATTTATATTTTTTTCCTTAATTGTTAAGACATAGTAATAAATGTCCATATAACCGCTACACCCCCTAGTATTCCTGCTCCCGCAGCACTAATAAGTATAGTCTCTAAACGACTAACGGAGTTCTCTACTCCATCAAACCGTTTGCCTGCTCTGGTTTCTATGCCTTCTAACTGATTAAATACAGTCTTCCAGCGTTCAGCGCAGACGGCTTCATGCGTAGTAAAACGATTATCTAAATCTTCGTTGTTGTCCATTATGTATGTGCCCTAGTTGCTTTGAATTTAAAAATTCTATAGTGTATTTTACCAAATTCTTAACGTAAAGTCAAGAATTATTTTTTTGATGTTTATGTTTTCTGTAGTTTTCTAATTTTTGACCCAAATAGCGGGGCAAAAATTTCAACAGGCTCATCTTTACCTTTTACTTTAATCTCATCTAGTCTTACACACTCTATAGTCTCTAACTGAGCATGTGTATATGCTGATATAAGTATTGGAGTATCATAAGTTCTAGTCTGAACTTCTAGTCTGGCTCCTAAATTTACTGCGTCCCCTACTACACTATAATCAAAACGAGATTCACTCCCCATATTTCCTACTATGCAAGGACCTGTATTGATCCCAGTACCTATTACAACAGGTGGGAGGTCTAATCCTTGTTCTTTTAATTCTTTATTTAACTGTTCTGTGAGTAGTTCTATTTGCATAGCAGACTTAAGTGCCATTTCTGCATGATTTTCACAAGGTAGGGGTGCATTCCAAAATGCCATGACACAATCTCCCATGTATTTGTCAATCGTACCTCCATTTGCTAGTATAACTTTTGTCATTCTATCTAAAAATAGATTAATTAACTCTACGAGCCCTTCAGGATCGTCTTTCTTCATATAAGATTCTGAAATTGGGGTAAACCCTACTATGTCTGCGAAGAGGAAGGTCATTTCTTTTCGTTCTCCTCCAAGTTTCATTAGAGAAGGGTCTTTAACAAGCATATCTACCATGTCTGGGGACAGATAAGTTCCAAATTGACCTTTAATTTGGCGCCGAAGTAGGAACTGTTGTACAAAGTTACGGAAAGTTACAACCGACCAGAAGATTGATACTACTAGTATAGTACCACTTACATCTAAAAGTAATCCTTGTTGGAAAAACTGCCAGGCTCCGTAACATAGTGTAAAAATGACGCCTACTAATATAGGTAACGAAAAATATATAGAATATGTAGCAAAAGCTAGGATTAATAGTACTAATGTGGTAGCTCCTAATTCTGCCACAAAAGCCCACGAAGGTTCAGCTGGACTATCCCCTGATAAAAGTCCATGTAAAACATTTGCTTGCACTTCATGAGCATACCTAGAACCATTTGGAGTCGGTATAGGGTTAGCTACACCTTCCGCGGTGACTCCGAATATTACAAAAGTTGCTCCCTGTAATGGCTCACGTAGGTATTCTGCGGCAGATTGCCTATAAAATTTAGTATTCCAAGTAGTCCATACTCTAGCTCTTGGATCAGTATTAATTAAAGGATATTCTGGTAGTCTTATCCACTCTACTCCTGTCTCTTTAGTCGATATTTGATAACTAGGATTTCCAGTTGCAACTCGAAGCATTTCAAGTGCAAAGGAAGGGTATAGTTTATCTTCTACGTTTACGACTAGAGGTATTCTTCTTACTACTCCATCTATTTCAGGTGCTGTTGTTATTAACCCTACACCTGCAGATTGATCTGCTAGGGCGGGTAGTTGTCGTAAGATTCCTGGGTACTGATATAGCCATGGTCTTGGATTTTCTCCTAAAGCAGCTGTGCCTACATGAGGACCCCCTTCTGTAGCTTGTGTTGAAGCTGTGTATGCTAATATAGTAGGAATCTGACTTAAATCGTATGCTAATAAATAGTCTTCGTTGTCCCCTCTTAAATCTGGGTCTGGCATAAGTACTGTTATTCCAGGTATGGCTTCAGTTCTTGTTATTAAGTCACCATAGTATCTTCTAGGTATTGGATAACCTCCTACAGCTTCTACAAATTCTTCGTCAATGTCGACAAGAATAATTAACTCATCTTGTACTACTGGTTTTGTTGACATCAGCCAATCAAAAGTTTTAAGTTCAAGTACTTGTAAAGGGTAAGGGTTCCATACTAAAAAAGATAGCAACGCTATCCCCATAATTATTCTTGTTTTCATTTTCGTCTATCCCATATTCTCTCATGAAAGTAGTATAGATACATTTTTGTAGCTATTTCTATACTTGCTATGCTTCCAGCGATTGCCCATTCACCTGTAATGACCCAGCTAATTAAAAAAGTGTCAGTAGTAGCTAATACTCTCCATGTGATTGTTTTGAAGGCACTTCTTCTACGACTCTTACTTAGTGGGTTCATTGCTGAGTTATTGTTATTGTTTTAGTGCAGCTGCTAGTGCAATTGAAAGTAGCACTATAAGCTTGATTGGTTGAACCAGCTTGTGTAACGTCTACATTATAGTCATCTGTGTAGAACTTCATGTTTGCAGTATGAGCTCCGTTACCAGTCTGCGTTAAGTCTATGTCTGAGTTGTCTGCATCAGAGTAGAAAAATATATCTGCGTCTTTATTACCAGAGCCAGATTGAACTATCGTAGTGGAATTGTTATCAGCATAACCATAATTGTAAACATAAGAATTATGTGCACCAGTACCTGATTGTGTGATAGTAACATCTGAGTCATCCCCAAATGTAAGGATCTTAGCATACTTGCTGTTTCCTGTTTGAGTGATTGTATAAACATTGTCGTCTCCTGTACCGAGTTGCTCGGCTGTGTTGTTATTTCCTGTTTGTGTTATTGATGAAACGTTATCATCTTCATCTTGGTCAATATAGGCAGAATTACTATTGCCGTCTATATTTATAGTATATCGATTACCTATATGGTTAGACCATACAGTATAAATCCTAGAAGTATTACTGGTTCCATCTACATTCGAAGTTATATTGGCATTTGAACAAGTATGTGTTACATAGGTAGTTCCTGGAAATGTTCCACTTCCGTTGTTGTTGTCAGAACCACATAGTATATAAGTAGTATTGCCACTACCTACCTGTTTTGTAATTATATTACTCCCAGAACCTTTATAAGTTATCTGCGTTGTATTATCCGCAAAACTAAGGTGACTGAAAAATAATAATAGTATTATCGCCCGCGCCATTTACTTCTATCTCCATTGGTATTCCTGCAGTATTAATCTCTAAGTACGCTGATGCGTTCTTATCAAGTGCAATGTCAAAAGTGTTAGTACCGTAATGTACAAAGTAAATATAATTACCTTCTACAAAAGTGTACGTTTGGAGTACGGGGTCAAAGCCAGGTATAATTCCTGTAAGCTCCACTCCATCTAAGTCTCCTGCCTTTTGGTTCTTCTTCTTGCCTGCGGTTTCTATTATTGCTAATAGGTCTATTAAGAAGTCAAAGCTTAGCAAGTCTATATCCAGTCTTGTTATTTCTTCTTCTTCATCTAAAAAATCTTTATCTAAATCTGGTGCGTCTTCAAAGAAGTCTTTATCTAGCTCAGTCTTTGGTCCTTCGTTCTGTTCCTCTACTGCTTCTTCAATTTGTTCTGGTTGATTAATAATTAGCATATTATTAATTAGTCCTAAAGTTAGATTTCCAAGTACAACAGCTTTTGTTGGTTGGGAATCCATTGTCTGAACCATTGTTGCTTGGAAAGGCTCATTAAGTATCTCAATACCTGCCCAAGTTTCTACCGTGATTTCTCCTGAGGAAGTTCCATCTTCATTTGGTAGTAGTATAATTAAGCTTCTGCCTAACTCATCTACAGTAGTCGTAAAATCTGTACCACGAATTCCGATAGTGGCACTTGGAGTCTTGATTGTAATATTCTTTTTATCAATTCTCCCAAGTTTGCCTGTAATAAATCGAGCTGTTCCTGATGCCATCTTTAGCGCAAGTTTACTTTTGCTAGGATCTGGATCGAAGATATATTCGTCTATTATTACTCTTGAATGTTCTGTGAGTTTTAGAATTGTGCTATCAAGGAACTCAACGGCCATTCGACCATTCCCTGTTCTTACCTCATCAAATGAAAAAATATCTGCAGCTAGTTCGGCTATAAGAGAGTCTGTCGAGTCTTTTCTCGATATCTCCCCATTACCTTTTAGCTCAGATATTTCTCCAATTTCTGTTGCGTTAAGTGTTCCTACTAATAGGATTAACAGCCAGAAGCGCATTGATCAATGTCTATTGAACTTCCAGATCCACCACTACTAACAAGTATTAAGTTTGCGACATTAGTACTTGTTGCATCAGTTTGATCTATATCAATATCCATTGAACTACCAGTTAAGTCAACTGTAATAGCATGGTTAGCTGATCCGCTTTGTAGTGTATCAATATCATTAGTATTTCCAGTAATATCCCAGTTGTTAATACAACCGACAACATTACATCTAGCATTGATGTTATTACTAGCACCTACGATTATAAAATCAGTATTGGCACCTGTTGCAGTAGCTGAATCACCTTGTGTCCATAGTAATACATTACTATCTCCACTAGACTGTGTCCAATCAAAATCTGACCCTGCTACATCGCCTGTAGCTCCAACTGCAAACGTAGCAGTATTACTACCACCCGTTGCACTGTACGTCCAAGACGTACTATTTCCTTGTAGAATACTAGCAGCTAATGTATTGCCAGATCCAATTTGATCTATATCTATAGTCATACTTGTACCACTCACAACCGCTCTAGTACCTGAAGTACCCACGGTGTTAGTTGCACCAATTTGATCTACCGTCAGAGTAAGGCCAGTACCCGTCTGTGTAATATAAATGTCATTGTTTCCTGCAAATGCTGTAGCTGATAATAGTAGTGTAGTAATTACACTAATCAGTATCCTCTTCATTATTTTTCTCCCTAAGCTGGGTATAATTAAAATCCCAGACTTCTTTGTCGAGACCTTGCATTACAATTCCGTACACGGCTGCTTCTATAGCTGCCCGAACTGCGCTGCTTACGGCTTCGTTACTTGTGCTTCCACTTTCAAGTTCGACTAATTCGGTTCCTTGTACGATGAACCTAAATATGTCTCCTCCTTGTGCTGTGGAAACCACAGTTTTTGTAGCTGTTACATTTAAGAGTACTTCACCAGTTTGCACTAGTACAGCTCTAAGGACTACAGTTACTTTATCCTCGCGATATTGGTTCTTCATACCTATTCCTAGATATCTAGCTCCGTTACCCCCTGTTCTTAAATTCGTGTCATATGATACAATTCCACCTTCTAGTATCATACCCGCATAAAGTAGCGGTTTTAATATTGTTTTTGCTTCTTTTCCACTATAGCTTTCGTAAGTGTTTCTTACAAGTTGTCTTTCTTTTGTTAATCCGTCAAGTCCTGTTCTTTCTACAACTACAAACCAATTTCCTCTACCAGCATCTCTTAGTGCTTCGATTAAGACATGTTCTGCTCCTTGTGTTACAGCAGTACTAAAACTCGACATTGTATCTGAAGCTTTACGCTGCCCTGTAAGATCACCAAAATCATATACAGCTACTACAGTCTTTTGATTTGGGTATGGTAAGTTAAGAAGTTGTGTTGTAGCACTTGGTTCTATAGTAGGACCTCGTTCACAGATCAGCCCTTCCCAACAGTCTCCATGATTTGAGTTTAGCCCAACTGATGCACAGCCAGACATAAGTAGTAATAGTACTAAAGCTCTACCCATCGCACTCAGACCAACAACCACCAAAGTTACCAACAGGTATTACTATCTCAGTTGTACTAACTAGAACTCCATCTATGAATTCTTCTATAATAAGTGTAATTGTTGTGCCATCATTAATCCAAGTAAGTTTATTGCCTTCTAGATCAATAACTCCCATAACAGGACTATCGCTAGTAGGAACTGTACCATAACTAAATAAAGACTCTGCTATATCTTTTGCAAGTGTAGAATAAATCCTACTTTCTAAGTTTCTTATAAATTTGGAGAGAACTGTGTTATCAGCCTCTCTTTCTGCATCATCTAAAATATCTTGAGCGTCTTCGTATATCTTTGTTGATCTTGTTCGTTCTTGCTCATCAATAGTTAAATAGTGAGCAGACTGTCCCTGTCCATTAAAGGAGGGACTTCCAAACTTATGTACAAGTTCGGAGCTACTTAGGCTTGTTGCTAGTAGTAGGAGTATTAGACTTTTTTTCATTCTCTTTCATCTCTAGTACGGTATTTACTTTTTCTTGTAATCGTATCATATCTTGATCAAGTAGACGTAGTTGGTCTATTAATCGTATTATAGTTATTTTCATGTCATTCACAGCGGGGTCGACCTTAGTCAAAATGGTTTGGTACACAAAGTATACAAAATAACCCATACCAACTGCCATGACAATAGGAAACCCAAAGTCTGAGATCATTTGACCTATTTCCACTAATCTCTCCTTGCGTCTATTGTTCCATCTTCCACAAAGTTTTCTGCTCTAGCTAATCGTTGTAGATCTGGCGCTAAGCCTAGTGCTGCGGATACACTAGTATCAATTCTTATTATATCGTTATTCATTACCTTTCCTCGAGTAATTAACATTGCTGACATTCCTTTTACTGTGTTTATCTCAGATACCAGATTATCCATAATCTGTTTTATAATTATGAAGATAAAAACGCCCATAACTAAAGCACCAGCTATAGGTGCTCCGACATCTTTTATTAGTTCAAATATTTCCATGCTACCATAATCCCCATACTACTAGTGCAATTACTATAAGTAATAGTATTTGTTCAATCGCCATTACGTTAGTAATAAAGTGCGGAAGCCATAACTAAAATAATCAATAGGGGAGCTAACATCTAATTTCGTCTTTTCCCACTATACTT